>Ga0209711_10000129_pt1 | contig 74345 bp, 71 predicted proteins | sample ArcticOcean_MG_C_7_FD_187441 | JGI IMG/M metagenome (GOLD analysis project Ga0209711, IMG submission 187441) | Marine microbial communities from western Arctic Ocean - ArcticOcean_MG_CB11_88 (SPAdes) (version 2) | ecosystem: Environmental > Aquatic > Marine > Oceanic | place: Arctic Ocean... | reverse complement strand
GTTTCACGTGCCATTTGGAAACGATCAATACCCATATACATCGGTGAATTAAAATTCGAAATCATTTGCCCTAATCCTCCAGTGATACTGTTCGCCCGTTGGTCGATGTAGTGTATTCTTCCTTCCCATGCGGTTTCTTCATTGGGGTTAAGGGAATTTTCAACTGCTGCTTTACGATTGACAATATCGCTGTGATAGGTTGAATCAAATGAACCAAAGAAAAGATGAACATTATCTGGCAATCCCCGAATAAAGGTTCCAGGGTTTTGACCCCATGTTGCAGAGTTTGAGTTTCCACTTGAATCGGTATACTTGAATAAAAAGTAATAGATGTCAAAGCCAGTCCATTCTTGTTGGAAATAGAAGGTTCCATCCAAAGTAGGTATGGAGAAATGTGGGACCGTTTGCATTGGTCCTGTCAATGCTGAACCAGTCTTCCAGCTTACAGGTGATTGAACGATTGCACAACCTTGTGAATCAATGGTCCATCGTTCTGGGGAATCTGGGCAAATGTCGACGTTTGCAAATACGCCATCATCATCTAAATCTGCACAACCAACAGTGTTGACTACGATTCCTGCTGGAGTCCCTGGGCACTGGTCAACGAAGTCATTGACTCCGTCAGAATCTGTATCCCTTTCGACTGCTGCACAACCAACTTCATTCACTTGCGTCGAATTAAGTGGTGTCCTTGGGCATTCATCGAGCATGACTCCGGTGATGTTCACATCGAAGACCCCATCATTATCATCATCGATATCTTCCATCTCATCGTGACATCCATCATCATCATAATCGGAAGTATCATTTCGAGTCCAATTTCTTACACCCTTTGGACAGGCATCCTCAAGGTCAGAAAGTCCATCATTATCGTCATCAGAATCCTCGTCTAAGTCTGAGCATCCATCTGAGTCCCAGTCACTGAATGAACTCGAAATCCAATTCAACAATCCTTTGGGGCAAGCATCTTGTAGATCCAAAACGCCATCATTGTCGTCATCATCATCAGAATCGCTATCATGGCAACCATCTGCGTCATAGTCTGCATCAGGAGTGCTTTTCCAGCCAAACGACTTCGGACAAAGGTCAGAAACATCGAGAATACCATCATTATCATCATCGAGGTCTTCCTCAAAATCGTGACATCCATCATTGTCTTGGTCACTTGCATTTGACGGATTCCATCCATCTGCAGCACCATAGCCATTCGGGCAGAGGTCATTGATATCTGGAATTCCATCACCATCGGCATCATCACCGGACGAATCAATGACAACTTGTGTCGTAACTGTATCGCTCATCCTTGTGTATTCACCACATTCGACAACCGTTTCTATTTCTAAAGAGTCTATAACTTCTGAAAGGTCAATGAGTACTTTCCATGTTCCATCATCTTTGACATTACCAGCTTTACTCAAGCCAGCACCGTAGTTCATCTGCAATGTGCAGGAAGAAAGCGCACTGTGATTGACACTTCCTTCAAACCAAATGACTGTAGCCTCATTCAATGAAAGGGTGACTGGAGCTGAAAGTATAGGAGCATCTTCCTCAGGGAATACGACAGTGATCGTATGCACGAGGTCTTCAGGCAGTGGGGCGGAAAATACAGCACCGTTGAGTGCCGTAAACTGTATTTGAATTGAGTATTCACCGATTGTATCAGGGATAAAAGTCAACTGCAAACCGAGCACAGTCTCTTCCCAATCATAGGTCGTAAGTTCTGAGGTCTGTGGAGTTATAATTGTCGGCTCTGCCCCCCAACTCTCACCAGTACTTTCTACCGATATTGTGAGTTGAACAGGAGTTCCATCGAGTGGAATTGAATCCGGTAGCATACCCCATTCGGCTTCCAAATAGACTGTATTCGAGACGGAATCTTTGATAGCACTTCCATCTTCACTTGAGTCAACAGCTCCGAAACAACCTGACAATACCATCAGTCCGGTGAAAAAAAGAGCAGCCAAAGAACCTCTTTGCATGAATCGAAGAGGACGAATGCAAGACTTGAATGTGTTGCTCAAATCATACAGAGTCGGATTCTGTTCTACCATCATTGGTCGGGGGGGATTCAATGAGCGAGTTCTCTTTTCGGTGACGAACTGACAATGGAAGTACCCATAACAATGGACCGCCTTTTTGGCGTTGAATACTTACGATGAGTTCCCAGTGAATTCGAATGATTGGAGATGAAACCGTTCCTGGCCAATTCAGTTTAGGCGGATCAAGAGTAATTTCGCCATCCTTCAAATCACTTTTACCACCGAATTCCATGATGCGCATGGGGCGAAGGAAAAGGCCTCCTTTCACTTCATGACGTTCCATTGGCGCTTCTTCACCGCCTCCGGTCCCATCATCGAGACCAATTTCCCAATGATGAGGTAATTCAGTGGTGAGGCCAGGAGGCGGTTGCTTTGATTCATCATGTCCCAGCAAACTGAATATTTCTTCACGAGCAGGAGAAAGAGCACCAACTCTCCATGTAACCTGTACCTTCTTCCAATCATCCCGAATCTCAGGTAGTTCGATTTTTAATTTCAGTGTATTGCCCGCAAGTGGCTGATCAATGATTTCGATATTGGGAGTTTCTGGTGGTGATTTGATGAAGTTTTGTTGTTGTACTAAATCTGCCAGATTAGCCCCAACACGTAAAGCGAGAGGAGAAAAAAGTAGTGGGACAATTACAACCGCCAGAATGGGATAATCCAGTAACCCAATTCTCACGGTTCCAGTCCCAATTCCAGGTATACCAAACGAGCTCAAAACTGGTTCAATAAACAAGTATCCGAGGGCAAGAAGTAAGATCACAACTGTTTTTGAAATGAAGCGGCGCACTGCTGAATGAATTGGATTTGGAGTGAGGTACCAACCTCTGCGTTGCTTATTGATAACCAAGGGTTTTTTGGAATGTTCAAGGTGATGTGATTTGCGTTTGATTTTTGAATCATCAACTGGTTTACCGTCAAGAAGATACCGTTGTTCAATCAGCCAATTCTCTTCACTACCGAGGCGAAAACTTGGCGTACGATCGGTTAATGATTGCATTAGTTCTTCCTGAGTTCCATCTTCGAGAATTATTTTATGTGAGGCAATTGGTAACTCCGAAGGAACAAACCTGTACGATTCAAAGGGTGGGAAACGAATTCTTTGTTCAAGTTGTAATTTTGAAATAAAACCACCACCTATCTGAACAAGAGCCGAGTCCCTGCCTTTAGGGCTAACTTTCGGAATGCTGGAACTTTTTTCAACAGTGCCAAGCCAAGTGGAACGGGCTTTTCGATATCGCCGATTTCATTGATGAGTTCAAGTACATCAGGTCGAGCAAAATTTTCGAAATGCTTGTCTAATTCTTTATCCTCGACATCACTTACGAGTAAATTCCTCAGCATACGAGCCTTGTCTTGGTCTTTCTTCATCGATTGGAAATGCTTTGATGTAATTCTCTTCAGGTTTTTTTCTGAAAGTTCATCAGCGGTAATGGCATTACTTAATGGTTGAAGGATGCCTTTGATTTGTTTGAAACCAGGCCCGATTCCACCACCAGTCGTTGGTTTTGCCATTCCTGCAGCATCGCCAAGAAGCATGATGCGGTTACCAACAGTTTTCTTAACCATACCACTCGGAATTGGTCCGCAAAACCGTGCAATTTCCTTGATATCTTTGAATCGATCTTTCCATAATGGGTGCTGTAATAAATCATCATAGCATTGTTCAACACTCTGACCGTTGAGCCGTTCAGGAGTTGACCAAATGCCAATTCGATGACTTCCAAATCCAGATGGAATTACCCAAGCAAAAAAGCCAGGAGCGATTTCAGAACCACTGTACATATCCAACCAGCGGTCTGTACCTTTGTAGCCTAAGACTTCTGCTTGAAAACCAATCATCATCTCTTTTGGTCGTCCCATTTTGAAATAGCGCCGAGTCCAACTGTGTGCTCCATCACAACCAATGAGTAATTTACACTTGAGTTGTATTTCTTCCCCATTTGATTCAATTTCGAGTGTGACACCTTCTGGTGTAGTTTCTGCAGAACGTGGTTGAGAGTTGAGCCAAAGTGATGCCCCGGCTTCCATGGCTTGCTGAACCACGCCTTGGTCAAACTTTTTCCTACAAACGACATAGGTTCGTAGTTTCCCATCTGTTCCAACAGGCACTAAATTACCACCTGGGCCGTGAATACGTGCTCCATCAATCTCTTCAAGAACGGAGTCGTAAAGACCAACTTCATGCAATGCCTTTGGTGTAACTAATCCGGCACATTGGAATGGACGTCCAATTTCACTGTGCTCTTCGAGCATCAGAACGCTATGACCGAGAGAAGCCAAATGAGTCGCAGCACGCCCCCCTGTTGGACCAGCTCCAACAATGATGACATCCCAATCGGACTGCTTCATGGTTCAAGTCAAGAGTCGGTTGAACATCAACCTTCGGTATGACCGGCTTGAAAGTATGAGTTCTCAGCGCTTTGCAAACTTGTAGCCAATTGACTCGTTCTTCTTGAGGTACAATTTTGATGAGAATTCACGATCTGTCTTTTTGGATATGAAATCACCAAATGGTCCAATCTCTCTCTTTTCAATGAGGGTTTTTGCCTCCTCTCGAGTAATTTCTCTTTTTGAAACTTCTCTCAATATTTGTATACTGCAACCACTGGAACCTTCTGCTGGTTGGTAATGAGTTTCAGTTTCAATGATATCCGCCTTGTGTGTTGGACAAACTCCTACAACGCCTTCGACAACAGTGAATCGAGTGGCATCGGCTGCCGCTTCTCGAGGTGGGAACTCAAATTTGATGCGATTATTGTCACGAACAAGATACGCTTTGAAAGGACGTCCACGCTTCGAAATGAAATCTTCTAACAATTCAGATTTACCATGAGCGAGAATATGCTTCGCTTCTTCAGGGGAAATTGGTCGCTTACACATTTCTTTGGAAACTCCACGGAACTTGCAATCATCATGATCGCATGCATACATTGTCTGTCCGATTCGAATGGTTCCATGGTCACAAGCTGGACACGGGCACACTTCTTCATCAGATGCATCGGATGATGATTCACCACCGCCAATGAATTCGACTTTCCCATCATCAGTGAGCTTAACCGATGCAATGTAGGGTTCTCCTGAACGATTAAAGAAGCCATGCAAATCATCTATTTGTCGGCTTTCTAAAAGGCGCATAGCAGTTGGTTGGTCGAACCATCTACCAGAGGTATCCTTCCAGAGTACAAATGAACATCCTTTGTCTCGACCCTCATTCTTCTCACATTGGTATGTTAATGTGGTTTCAATAATTGTATTTTTGCAAATCAAACAATCTCCAATTGAAGGTTCATTGATGTACAATTCAGTACGGTCGTGATTCTTAATTCGCTCAACCATCTCTGTCGTTTGTTGAATGACTGTATTCATGTAATTCTCTCGAGGTTCTTCTCCTCTTTGGACACGAAGGAGAGAAGATTCCATCTCACCAGTCATCTCAGGTGAAGTAATCCATTCGACAGGGATCTTTCGTAGCACATCGATGATTCGAATTCCATGGGCGGTTGCACTAATGCTTCCACCACGTGAACGTTGAATGTATCCTCGGTCGACTAATTTTTCAATTGTGTCAGCACGAGTTGCTGGTGTTCCAAGACCCTTATCTTTGATTGCTTCGGCTAAATTTTCATCATCAATTTGCTTACCAGCATGCTCCATCAATCGTAACAATCCAGCTTCCTTAAGCCGGCCTTTTGGTTTTGATTTTTCTTCTGAAAACTCGAATGACTCAACTGAACCATCACATGGATTGCTCGGAAGAACATTCCATCCTTCTGGCAATGATTGCTTCTTTGGACGAACTGCTCGCCATCCTTCAACCTTAATTGTACGGGATTCCTTGGTAAAGTTCTCACCATCCAGTGTCGCTGTTCGCTTTTGAACATCCCATGTTGCTTCCGGATGCCAAGATGCCAAGAATGTTCGAACGATCAGATCGTAAAGACGTGTGTGGTCGGAGTTCAAGTTTCCTTCTGGAATTTTCCCAGTTGGAATGATGGCAAAGTGATCACTCACTTTCGTGTTGTCAAAGTTTCTTCCAGCGTTCTGCATACCATCATCGACAATACGTGATGAATGGACGTTATATTGTTCTTGAGCCCCGAGTTGACGAATAGTTTTAGCGATTTGCTCATGCATGTCTTCAGGTAAATGCCGAGAATCAGTACGTGGATAGGTCGTAAGTTTGAATGAGTCATACAAATCTTGTGCGACCCCAAGAGTCTTTTTAGCAGACCAACTAAAGATATTATTTGCTTCTCTCTGAAGACTTGTAAGGTCAAAGTTCAATGGTGGTTTTTCCACAGAATCGCGCTGGTTCTGTTTTACAGTCGCCTTTGCCTCTGACTTCAGTATTGCCTGCAAATGGTCATGTTCAGACTTCTCAATTATTCGGTGTGATTTGTAATCGGGTTGGTCAGGATCATCGACGTGATTGTTGCGTTCCCAACGTCCCTTCCATTCAGCATCGCCTGATTTGAATACAGCCTCGAGTTGCCAAAATGGTAGGGGTGAGTGGCCCAAAACTTTCAGTTCATGCTCAACAATCATGGCTAATGTAGCCGTTTGAACACGACCAAGCGAAATAGCAACACGTTCATTCTTCTTACGTGGCAAGAATGAATTTGCAACACGGGAACCGTTCATTCCAATAATCCAATCTGCTTCAGAACGTGAGTAAGCAGCATCTCGGAGTGCAGTATATTCTTCACCATCCAAACGATTGTCCCATGCTTGTTGAATCGAATCCTTAGTCATCGATTGAAGCCACATACGGGAACTCTTCACTTTGGATTTTGTGTGTTGAACAATCGTTCGGAAAATCAGTTCACCTTCTCTTGCAGCATCGCATGCATTCACGATTTCAGTCACATCTTTGGCTTTGATGAGTTTTGTTATTGCAGAAAGTTGCTTTTTACCTCGCCCACCAATCGGTTTGTATTCAAAAGACTCTGGGATATATGGCAAGCGGTCAATCGTTTTTCTCCAATCTTTAAACGCTTCATCGTAATCATCCATGTACTTGAGTTGCAATAAATGGCCAATGGCCCATGTGACGATAATTCCATTTCCTTCCCAGTGGGTATCGTTTTTGGAGGATGCACCAAGAACTTGTGCAATGTCATTGGCTACACTTGGTTTCTCGGCAACTATGATGACACTCATGATTTGACATGCGACCGACGAGGCTACTTGAAGTCTCTTCTTTCTGAGGTCAATGAACAGATACTCTTGTATCTGTAGAAGGAAAACCACAGGAAAAAAGAGTTATTTTATTTCAGACCAGAACGCGATTTAGTTTCATCCCATGGCAGTTCCGAATTTGGACCGCCACAACCAATACACCCTGGATACCCTGCTTCATGCAGGTCGCGACAAGCTGAAACAACTTCCTTCCAGCCGTCATGCACTGGCATTTTTATCCATCGGACGTCAGGTTCAGGTTCTTCCATCCCAATATGTGCAATCATGACCAGGCTGCTATTTTCTTCGCCTTTTTCATACATGCATACATCGTTTCGCGTACTTGTAGTGAATGATGGAAATTGTGTCTTAGCGGGTTGATAGTCACTGATTGCTAAGAGGATCGCTTCGATATCTTTTTGAAATTCAGTTGGAAGTTCGAGATGAATATTGACACTTCGCAGGAGTTGTCGAGAAGTTTCTCGCACGACTGGCCAAAGCGGGTCATCTATGCGCACAAACAGTCGTAGAGGGCGAAAGTCTTGAAGGATACCCCCACGAGCGAAGGGTATGGGCATAGGTTACCGGGTCTTCGTTCGGCCGACTTTACGGGCCCAAGATTCGGAAAAAGCACACAGTCGGGCGTTATTGATGCTCCGTGCCTTCTCTTCAAATCCTGTAACTCGTGGTGTTCTTTCGTTCTTGTTTCGTCCACGTAAAAACCTTCCAATCGAATGTTTCGGCCATACGTACCATCATCCATTTGGTAATGCGGCAGGTCTTGATAAGCGTGCTGAAGCACTGCGTGGCTGGGAAGCGATTGGTTTGTCTTTCATAGAAATTGGCGGAGTAACCGAACATGAACAGGATGGAAATCCCAAGCCTCGGATGTTTCGAGCCACCTCCGCCCGGTCTCTGGTAAATCGGATGGGATTCAACAATCCTGGTTCTGAGAAAGTCGCCCTCCAATTGAAACATCACTTTGCGAAATTTGGTTCACCTTCAGTACCATTATGGGTGAATTTGGGCAAATCAAAAACGACAACACTTGAGGATGCACCGAATGATTATGCTCAAACGATGGAAAGACTCTGGGACTTTTGTGATGTGTTTGTCATCAATGTATCCTCTCCAAACACTCCGAATCTACGTGAACTTCAACATGATAGCGCACTTGAATCTATTATTACTGCGTGTAAAAATATCAATCACCAGAATGCCGAACGTACACACACAAAATCCAAACCAGTGTTGGTCAAAATTGCACCTGATTTGTCAGATGATCAATTAGTGGCAATTGTAGAAACTGCTCGTAGCGCTGGCTGTGATGGAATTGTTGCGACGAATACAACCATTGAACGTCCGGACACTTCATCTAAATCAGAACAAAAAGTATTCGAACAAACTGGCGGTTTAAGTGGTGCTCCTTTGAATCAGCGCTCGACAGATATGATTCACAAAATTTACTCGATGACGAATGGCGAATGGCCAATCATCGGCGTTGGTGGCATTCTCTCTGCAGATGACGCTTGGGATAAAATTGGAGCAGGTGCATGTCTTTTACAAGCTTACAGTGGATTTGTGTTTGAAGGTGCAGGCCTCACCAAATCTGTCGTCCATGGATTGGATAAGAAATTGAAAGAGCATGGATACTCAACACTTCAGGAAGCGATTGGATTCTCCCATCGTAACGCAGCATAATCGGTGATGTACATGTTTTCTCGACGAATACGAATCCTGCTTCTTGGTGCTGTTATCACGCTTGGCCTTCTTGGTGTCATCTTAATCGAAGCGCCTGAACCAACACGTACCGTCGATGAGGTGATGGAAAATCCTTCATCATACCTCGACCGTGAGATTGCAGTTCGTGGTGAAATTGTCGATGGAAGTATAGATGCGAATGAAAGTGTATTCATGCTTCATGGTTCAACATTTACATTAGAAATTGATTATCTCGATGCATCTGTGTCCAATGGTTTGGGTGATAATCGCACCGTCTATGCACAAGGCGTTATGCGTTACATCGATGGTGAATATGTATTTGAAGCACACATTATCAAAACCTCATGCCCTTCAAAGTATGAAGAAGAATCTTGAGTCCTTGACACTGGAAACTTCACGAGCGTTGCGTTCAAATACAGTCAGTTGCAGGACATGACGGGATAGGTGGGGAGCTAGGCGTACCCTGTACCACAAATCGTCTTCACGGTGGGCTGAAAGCCTTTGGGCGGCGAAAGCGGCTTCTTGGTTTCTACACGCGGACGTTGATGTCTCGCCCCCACATGACTCGGGTGCTGTGAACTGTTTCCGGAGGGAAACAGGAATCGGATAACCGGGGGAATAGGTCAGGCCGGGAACGGAGCAGCCCTACTCGGAGCCATGTGTGCTGTGGGGTAACGGGATGGAGGAAGTGTGTGGGTTTAGTTGAGAAGAGCGCACGTCCACCATTGGAATTCCCACTCCAGAGGTTTTTGAATGGTTCTCTTGAACATGTATTCAATTTCACATTTCTTCATATGGTCTACCGCAGGTCGATTTGTTCGCACCAATTGGCCAGTCTTTTTTCTTCTCAGTATTGGATGGGAAGTTCTCGAACTTTTTCTTCCGTTTGAATTTGCCATTGAAGACTGGGGCAACAAAGGTATGGACTTAATTGTCAATACCTTTGGGTATTACATTGGTTCTCGAATGGTATACAGTGCGAATATTGGTCAAATATCAAACACGACATCACAGAACCAGCCAGGCCCTTGAAAGTCAGGCACCTGCTCCCATTGCGAATGAGCATGTTCACCATCCAAGAGTTCTGTAAATTGGAGTTCATGACTGGTAACGGCCTTGATCTCGACTTCTCGTTCGATCTCTTCCGAATGAATCCAAGATACCTGTGCAGAGAGCACGACTTCTTCAGTCCTCCAATCAACTGATATGAGGCAATCAACGAGCCATTGTTGCTTCACTTCAGCCCTATACAGTACTTCTTCGAGCCATTGTACGAGAAGTAAGTCCCATTGCTGTACCTGACCATCATAGGGTGCTGTTATTTGCCATTGGGCTGCGTGGCGAATATGGGAATTGACATGCATTTGTGCAGATTCTGAGAGGAGTATATCCTGCATTCCTACGGTTGCTTCAGTGAATAATTGACTTGGTTTTGATGCAAATGCGCGCAGACCTATGTCTGCAGTTGTTGGCCTTGGCCAAGCACTCATTTTGCCACCTCAGCGCTTAGAAACTTGAAGATTCCAAGACATTTCACCGATACGGTCGATTAAGTCATCACGACTCAAAACAAACGATTCAGTGCGGTTCGCACCCAAGATACATTCACATGCAGCATTTGCTAATAATGCCGTATTTCGTACGGATAATTTCTTTGAAATTGCCACTGCAATTGCTACAGCTGCAGCATCGATCAATCCAATCATTTGACGTAAGTCATCGAGTGTGCATGGTGCATGTACAACTTCTTCATTGCGTGAATAAATAGTCACACCTGCTTCACCTGAAAGAACGACCAAATGGTCCCAGTTGTGCGTTTCAATCAAGCTGGTTGCAGCTTCGCTACCAGTGGAGACTCCGAGTCTTCTTCGCATCAATTCAAGGCCCTGAGACTGGAAAAGAATCCAATTTACGCCGTGAGTGCGATGCAAGCCTGTGAGTTTCGGGTCTGCGATAATAGAAACATTATTCTCTCTTGCTGCCGCGATGATTCTTTCAGCACCAGCATCATTCACAACCCCTTGCCCGTAATCTGAAAGAATCAATACATCTGCTGACTGAACTTCATGAATCGCTTGGTCGTAAATCGATAAAGAAGCATCTGTAGGTACTGGATGATCGTCTTCCACATCCCATCGCAAGAGAAGTTGCTCATCGCTTACGAGACTTTCACGGGTCGCTAAAAGACGAGTTTTCACTGTTGTCGTTCGACCTTCAATAATTGCAATACCATCGGTCGTAACACCTTCATCATCAAGTAATTCCAGTATGTTTAATCCAGCTCGGTCATCACCAACCACGCCAAATAAGTGACTTTTCAAACCCATGGAATTGAGTCCACGGCCAACGTGTGCGGCAGCACCAACATCTTCTTCGCGCATAGTTTCTCGTAGAACCGGAACAGGTGCTCTTGAATTGAGGTTATTTGCATATCCGTGAATATAGCAATCCATCATGATGTCACCAATGAGGACGACTTTGCTTTCCTCGGCAGCCTTCAGTTGACTTTTGAGATTATTGAGGTCTTCGTATACTGCCTCTTCTTCATCGGACATACCCATATCGAACCCTCGCATGTGTCCCTAAGAGACCATTCACTTGATATTATCGCGTAGTTCTGCTAGAAGAGTGGCATGTTGTGCTTCAGAAATACCGAGAGTCTCTCGTAATGTTGCTAACATTGCGCCTTCGTCACGGGTGATGACTCCATCATCCAATGCCGTGACAAGGGTTGATTTGTACGTGATGTACTTCTGAGAGACAATTGGAGATTGTTTCGCATCATTCAATAATTTGTCATGAGTTAATCGGTCAAAACCATAAGCGATTCGGACAGTTTCGAGCAATGCAATTTCATCATCAATTAATTCCCCATCAACCATGGCTTGTCGCAGCATATCACGATAAATTTCTTCTGGTGGAGGTGCTTTTTGTTCGCGTCGGGCTTCATCCGACAAACGGCGAACACGTTCAGGATGCATACCAAGGAAATCGACAACTTCTGAGAGTAAATACTGTTCATCACGAGTGATTTTTCCATCTTCCCATGCCCTTGCAAATAATCTTCGGATCAAGTGCTCTCCTGCCTGTGCATCAAGCGATGCGACACCCTCCGGGTTCGAGACCGGCGAAACGACCGGGTTGTCGTGAAAGTTCATTCCTTCATCCACAAATGAAAGCAAATCGAGTGACGCTTGACCCCCTTTGCGTAATTCGGAAAGTGTAACGCTTTGATTATTGTAGTTCACGAGTTGAGAAAGTATTTTTTCACGCAAAGCGCTTGCCTTGACACGACCGGCTGGGGTTAAACCGTAGACTTGGCGTCGTTGTTTTGCACCTGGTACATGCCGTTTTGAATTGGTCAGGTCGCCTCGAAGTTCAAGTCGCTTAAGTGTTCGAGGTACGTGCTTACGCTGAACATGTACGGCAGCAGAAATTCCAGCTTGAGTGAGTGCGGCTGGAGCCTCCCATTCACCTTCTGGCAAATTATTATCGCATAAATGCAACAACATCCGCTCTTCAGTTGTCAATGAACCAAGATAGCCGTCAACCATTTCGCTCCCAAATGTGGCGAAGAAGTGGAAGCACATAGGGGCATCGGTTACCCTAGAAGTCAAATGCGGCGATGGTGACGGCGGAGCATGGCGAGACAGAACCGTAAGTTCACGCCACGCCAGAGAACTACGCGGCCTTTGGGCGTATCTCTAACCACCAACCTCCCTCCTTCCCAAGCACTTCTACCACCAATCATGCGGGACGGTAGTTGGTTTATCGAACCCCCGCTTTCTTCACGATTATATCAAAAAAGCGGACTTGGTAATATGCAAAGCGACCAAAGTATCCGTCTTACATCAGAAGAAATTCTGTTTTGTCATTGGCATCGCCATGTACCACTTCCAAGTGAGCACTGGTTTAGAGATTCAGTGAAGGAAAATCCCGATATTGTCGCTCGTGGAGTCGTTTTTGATACTGCACGCAGCGGTGGTGAAATACTGATTCCTGCAGAAAATATACCGTCGAAATGGGGGGTTGAAATCCCCCAAGCGACTTGGGCATTACGGTGGAACCGTGAACAGACATTTTCCAAGGAGCCTCCTGTTGCTCACGTACGTTGGGCATGGACAACAGATGAAATCGACTGGGTTGAAATGCTTGAATGGACGAATACCGTTCATTCATATGGTATGGTCGCAGAGTTCTTTGTGATTGATGAAGAAATGGATGTCACCATGTATTTGCTTGGTATGGCGCATCCAACTGGCACCCAACGTCTTTGGAGTTCGTTTTCAAACGACGAAAAACAACATTTGTCAACTTTATGGGATGAACGAATTATTCGTGGCACTGGATGGTATATTCCAGAGTTTACGTCATGGCCTTGTGAATCGATTGGCGTCGAGCATCTCTCTGGTCGTCATCTTCGTCAGGAAGAAGGTGAATGGATGAATGTCATGCTCAATGATTTAGAATTACCATCTGAACTGGAACTTTTCAACGATCTTATGCTACGTGGAGTACTCATGCGACCCGGATTCAAATACGGAAGTCGTTGGCGCGTTTATGATACTCCCGTCGGTGAAGCACATGCGCCTTGGCTTGTCCAACCCGTCGATTTAGCACCGGTGAATTGGGAAGCTGCATGTTTAGCAGTACGACTTTCAGAAGGTGTGCATAAGTTTTGGCTATGCGCACTTCCAATGAATGGAGAATGGTTCTATTTACAAATGCAACGATGGCTTCCTGGTCGTTCTTAGACGCATCCTTACTCATCTATTGAGCGGCCCCAAGCATCTGTATTGTTCACAACCTCTATGACGGTATGTTGTTTTTCTAACGGTGGATTCAATTGTGATTGTTTTGTCTTTTTGAACCTGTCAAACATGCCAATCAAGATCCAGAGAACACAAACGATTCCAGCACTGCCCAGTAAGTTACCTGGTTTTCTCCATTCATCGACCAGACTTGATTCTCCATTAAGAGCTGTATATTCGAGTTCAATTGTCCAGCGATGACCACTTTGTGAGATGAGAATCAATTCCCCTTTTACCGACATTCGATCTTGAAGTAAGCCATTTGGTTCGATTTCCAGTGATGCTTTATCATTGCCATCCAGAGTAATTTGATTCGATACTGTTCCTATACGTGATAATGGGCCATCGAGTTGCACAGTGAATGATTGTGATGAATTACCGAGTGAGGTGACTGGTATCTCAATCGTAGAAGGTTCGAATGCAGGGAAAGTTCCAGAAAAGGTATTTTCAAGAGGTATTCTTCCAAGCGTTAAAATTTGAGTTTTCAAATAAACAGAATCTTCACCACAATAAATGAAACCCTCAAGAGACGCTACGGCATTTTCTGTTGAGATCGAAGAATACTGTAATTCAATCTCATTGTTTTTGCCTTCAATAGCGAAACTCTCGTTGATGAACATTCTTCCATCAGAGAGGCTGAGATCATACGTCAGTTGGCAAGGTACAGTACTGGTAGCAAGAATAGGAAATCCATCTGTTGGCAAGTATACACCTCCAAAGTCGGGTACATCGAGGTGGAATTGAGGTGTACAATCTGGAGCAGTGAAATGTATTTCTACCGTTATATTGATTTCAACAGTAGCCACCCAAGGCACAAGAAACCCATCGTGTGTGAATATTTGAATTCCTTGCGCACCAAATTTCGTCCCATTAAGGAAAAGGTCTGATGCTTCACCAGAATTTGCACCGTTTCGCAAATCTATTCTTCCGTCTGCTTCAATGACGGTAAGCCATGGCTGATCAGAATCTCGGTTGAGTTCATTTTTATCTTCGTTACCAACACTTCGGTCTTGGTAGGTTACCAGAACTCCAGAACCAGGTAAATGTTGATCGAATCCAGAGTTTGAACGGTATTCAATCCAGATATTCTCTTTCTCAGTTAATGGAATATGTAGCGAGGTGCCATTGTCACTCATTCCCTTCAATTGTATACTTGGTCCAATACATGGTGATTGAGCGCTTTCAGGCCAACTCAGGTCCATTGTTTGACTCCGATTTGCCCCCAAAAGGTCGAGTGTTGCTGAAGATGGCAGTGCTGGCCAAACCCCTCCTCCATTCCAATTTCCACTCGCCATGATATCCCAATCACCAATGCCTTGCCAACTGTTTAATTGTCCTGTGTCATGAACGGGGTAGAGGTCCATAGCACCCATTTGGTGAAGCATTTCATGGAGTATAGTCCCCATTCCACTTGATCCGGTACGAAGACTCGCCATTGTGTAGTGTCCCACTTTCACACCCTCATCGACTTCTATTGGGTCATCGAACATGGTGAAATGACTCCAAATTTTTGAAGTTTCACTTGGATTCTCTTCTTGACCTTTGGTCGTGTGCAAAATCAATAATCTGTCCACAAAACCATCGTTATCAAGGTCGTATTCATCCCAATCCACATAGGTTTCATGATCAAGTACAGTTTCCTCAGCCAATCGCATCGGAAGGAATGTTCCGTCTAATCCCATGTCTCGGTTTCCATTTGAATCTGCGCCATATTCGGTAACTGGACTACTTGCACGAGATATTTTGCTGTTTACATCAATTTGTAAGACAGTCGATGAACCCGACAGTTGATAGACATACTTTTGAGCGACATCATCTAAAAGTGTTTGAGCTTGATCTGCACCCCATGCATCTGTAGCTGGTTGTTCATCAAAATCAACTAGGAGTACTAACCAACGCTCATTTTCTTGTAACGGTAAGAGTTTCATCTCTTCATCTTCGATGTCGAATGTATTTTCTGCCATCCATTGTTCAAGAGTCTCATTGTTTGAGAAACACCACGAACTCGCGAGTAACAGTATGACGATGACTGGCACGCCATACCGTGGACTCATGATTAAACGGACTATGGTGAAGTGTTTGAATGCTTGGTTTTACTGGATTGATTAAAGCACAGTTGTCGATATTTTGAGAGGATGTATTTTCTCGAGAACCGAGGTAAGATGTTTCGATTCGAGTTGAAGTAGGACCTGCTCAGGTCGAAGTTGCATCCCCCAAGATTCAGAAGCAGGGCGTGTATCGAGAATCAGTTCGTCAATTCTTGAATTCTGAAGGAGAGTAAATACTCGTTGCTGAACGGTTGATTCGGGCCATGGGTCCTCAAGTGTTGCGATTTTTAATTCGATTTCAGTCAATTGGAATGGAGAAGGTAGCGTACGATGTGATTGGATTTGGAGTAGATCAAGTCCTCGCAATGAACAACCGATTGAATGACAATTTGATTTGAAAGAACTTGGCAAAGGCTTCGAAGAACAACCACTGATAATCACATCTGTCAACCGGTGCTGAAGGGCAATTTCCAGCACCTGTTCTCTTTCCTCATTTGATGTGCACAATGAATGTGCGGAATGAATCGGGAAGGGGGCGTTGATTTGCTTCGAAAGGGGGAGTGCGGCCCCACTGCATGAGCAGTCAACCATGAGTATGTTTCGAACAGCACCTTCATTGTCCATGATCTTACTCTGACCGATCATTGTAGGTGGAGGAGAACGTAACCATTTGCTTGAACAAACTTCGATTGTACCGATGGCAAGTATTCCCAAAAGAAGTGCCAGACCACCAAATTCGGGGAGTGATGCGAGGAGGAGCAGCAGAACCAATCCATAGATTCGGATTCTCCACCAATCTGCCGACTCTTCATTGAGCATTCCAGACATTCCAGCAAGCATCATGGCAAATACTGCGCATGCTACAATTATTTCTGACCAAATTACAGCAATGACAATTGATAGCATGTGAACCGCATCGTATCGGGCATCGAGTTGCATCGATTGATGAGTTTGATGCCCAGTATCAAACAGGTACGGGAACAACAGCCCAATCGTGCTTATCACCGCTAAAATGACACTGAGAATTCCAGCAAAAAACCAATTCCGAAGCCATTTCTTTTCTGCGGGGAGTAAACCTGGTCGTGCAAATGACCATGCTTGGTGTAACAGAAATGGCATGACAGAAAGAAGTCCCAATACCGCAGCTGTCATCCATCGTACTGCACTCCATTTGGCAGGGTCAAACAGATTCAGGCATCCAGTTTCACATGGGTTGAGGTGCCGTAGAATCGCATCAAGTATTGCATCGACTTGGGTGAGCCATGCGATTGTAGAGAGTGTCGATAAAAACATCAGCAAGGTGACTCTCGCTGTTAATTCGTTCAAATGTTCCTGAACAGGACTTTGTTGGTCGTGTTCAAGTTGCAGTGACATAGCCTACCCTCAAGTATCCGTGGAGGAAGAAGATAAACTCAGACGAGGTCTTTTGTTTGAGGTGAAGCACGAGCTTGGGCAATTGTTCTGTAAACGCCATAGAGTGCCCAAAGAGAAAGCATTCCCAAACTGAGCATAACTTCCCATGACTGTCCACCATCAACTGCCCATGCAAACATGACGAGCAGAAGGGCTGCTACGGCACTACGGCGAACACCTTGTGGGATTGCAAGACTCTTGTCGAGATATTCTGGGCCACCGCCAAACTTTCGTTCATAGAACTCACCTTGAATGACCGCAGCAACAATAAGAATTGAAAGTGTAGCAAAATAGAACAGGTTTCCTTCATCAAAGAACATTTCAGCGAGGTCTTGTTGTCGTTCTGCCTCAACTCCTTCTGGGTCTTCAACTGCCACGAAAAGAGCATCGTAATCGCCTACACTGATAGTACGAAGTGCCAAGCCATCAGCATCGTCATTGGTTGTTGTATCTGGTGGACTGATGGAGAATGAAATAATATTCCATGCATCTCCAGCATCAAAGTTTCCATTTCCATTGACAGCATTTCCAACCAATTGGAATGGAATAATTCCTACATCCGAACTTGGAGCAGTCCATGTGATAATCCAGTCATTTCCGACGGCCGATTGCGACAGTGCACCTGGTTCATCAGCTACAGTCCTCGAACCTTCACCTGGTGTGAGTGTCCCTTTATTGTAATCCCAAATCATGTATCCGCCATCTGGATTTGAGGCATGCTGAAGTGAAATTGTAAAATCATACGATTGATCGACGGTATAGGAGCGTGGAACACCTGAAATTGAAACAACAACAGAATTTGATGGAGCACCGTCTCCGTGGCAACTGCATCCCGTTTCTACAACGAGATTTTCACCATTCTTCCAAGGTGGTCCACCTGGCATTGCCAAAGCAGGGGCAATCATGAGGAGTGCCATCAATCCAAAGACCAACAATCGGGAGTTGCGTGAAAGCATAGTCGCACCTAATCTTTCCACCCGCAGCCGCCCTTTGAACGTTCCTTTTCTTCACTCCGCTAAGGGGCGAGAACTAAGGCTCTCTTTCTGTGCTCAAATCTCTTTTATTGCAGTGTTTAATTGAGACATCATGGCTTTTCCGTCACCGAAAAGCATCATTGTTTTATCCTCATAAAACAAATCATTGTCAACACCTGCATAGCCTACTGAGAGGGAACGCTTGATGATAACAACTGTTCGGGCCATGTCTGCATCGATAATTGGCATACCAGCGAGAGGTCCTTCTCCACTTCGTGCAGCAGGATTGGTTGTATCGTTTGCACCGATGACAACTGCAACATCACAATCTGGGAATTCACTGTTAATTTCGTCCATTTCGATTAATTGTTCATAGGGAACACTTGCTTCTGCAAGTAAGACGTTCATGTGTCCTGGCATTCGACCTGCAACAGGATGAATTGCATACTTGACTTCAGTTCCGAACTTCTCAGTAATGAGGTCAGCAAATTCCTTGACTTGGTGTTGGCATTGTGATACAGCCATTCCGTAGCCTGGGACGATGATGACTTTTTGCGCACCATCGATCATCATAGCGACTTCATCAGCATCTGAACCAACCTTGGTACGTGTGAGAGAGACTTTCTCTCCACTTCCACCGAAGGACTTGAACAAGACATCCAAGAGAGTTCTGTTCATTGCCTTACACATAATGAAGGTAAGAATAAGTCCGGATGCTCCGACTAAAGAACCTGCAATAATCAGTACTGAATTACCAATGATAAATCCAGTAAATGCTGCAGCGATTCCTGATAGCGAATTGAGTAGAGAAACAACCACAGGCATGTCAGCACCACCAATTGGCAAAACAAGGATAATTCCGAGAGCACACGAGATTCCAATAATAGCCCACATGTAATCGGTATTTGTTGGGTCTCCAATGCTGAGATAAATCAATACACCAACGGTTAGCATGAGAATGACTTTGACCGGATTGAGCCAACTTGGTCCCCATGTGGGCGTCTTTATCCACTTTCCAAAGACGCTAATACCGCCTTTGAGTTTGTACATTGCGAGCATAGATCCAGTCAGTGTCATCCATCCAACAAGTGCCGAAAGTCCTGCTGCAACCATTGTCACAGTCAATTCTAAACCTTCAGGGATATTGCTAGCATCTTCGAGATATCTCATGATTTCTGAAAGTGCGACAAGAGCAGATGCCGCACCGCCAAATCCATTGAACATAGCGACGAGTTCTGGCATTCCAGTCATTTCGACTCGAACTGCCAGCCAATATCCAATTGCAGATCCAAGCACAAGTCCTGCAATGATTAATGTCCAGTCAACAACGCCATTGCCAGTCAGTTGCATTTGCAACACCGTTGTAATAACTGCGACAAGCATTCCCATGGCGCCAAGTTGGTTGCCAAATGGTGCCGTACGTGGATGACCTAACTTTTTCAATCCAAAAATGAACAATGCTGCAGACAGCAAATATCCGACTGAAACCCAATCTTCCATCTTAAGCACCTCTGCGTTTCTTTCCAGCAATCATATTTAGCATACGATTTGTCACTGCAAATCCACCAACGACGTTAATCATTGCAAGGACAACAGCAACAAAGGCGAGAATTCCTGACGCGACAGTTTGTTGAGCCTCATACGCAACATTAGAGCCGATCAATGCTCCGATTATACTGATTCCGGAAATTGCATTTGCCCCACTCATGAGAGGTGTGTGCAATGTAGCAGGGACTTTGGTAATCAATTCAAATCCAAGGAAAATCGCAAGTATGAACAAAGTTAGGTTTCCGATTAAAAGTTCTGGAGTCATTCGAGTACACCTCCGAGGCGTGTTTGTTTTGGATGTAAAGCGCCATCTTGGCAGAGAAGAACTCCACCCATTCCGTTGACATAAAAGTCAGAACCTTCCGGTGCACCAACCAAAACATCATCATCTTCACTGATCACAAGCTCACCCTCTTTCACAAGAGATGTGATGAATGTTGTCAAGTTGTTTGAATACAACATACTGGAAGTTGTGGCGAGTGTTCCAGGCAAGTTTGAGGTTCCTACGATGATCACACCGTTTTCTGTCGTGATCACTTCTCCAGCAACCGTATCTTCACAGTTCCCGCCAACATCTGCATTCATGTCAACAACGACTGCACCAGGTTTGAAATTTAGAATTGCACTTGAGGGGACTGTAATTGGTGCTGGACGGCCGAAGATTCGTGCAGTTGTGACAATGATGTCAGCATCGGCTGCAACTCCGCATACGGTATCGTTGACTTTTTGTATAAATTCTCCAGTTAATGGTTTTGCATACCCGGATTCATCTTCGAAATCATCCATTCCATCAACTTCAATGAAACGACCACCGACGGATTCTATTTGTTCAGCTGCCGATTTACGAACATCCGATGCATACACAATAGCACCGAGGCGCTTGGCGGTTGCAATCGCTTGAAGCCCAGCAACACCACTTCCCATAATGACGACCTTTGCTGGACGAATAGTACCGGCTGAAGTGGTCATCATTGGAATGCCTCTTGGAACGTGAGCAGCCCCAAGCAAGACTGCTTTGTATCCTGCAAGATTATCTTGACTGGAATTGACGTCCATTGATTGAGCACGTGAAAGTCTGCGAGGAATCATGTCCATCGAGAGAAGAGTGATTCCTGCATCAATGCATGATTGAACATATTGTGGATTGCGGAAAGGGTCAGCAACACAGGCGATGCGGGTTCCTTTTGCGACTCCTTCGATTCCAGGGAATCGAATTGAAACGATTGTCTCGCAAGACAACACTTCATCACGTGTTGAAATCTTTGCGCCAGCAGTTTCGTAATCGACATCAAGATAGTTTGCGGCTTTTCCTGCACCTTTTTCGATGAAAACTTCAAAGCCTGCTTTCAATAATTTCTTCATGCTTGAAGGGGCAATAGCCACTCGTGTTTCGCCAGCAGGTTCCATAGGTACTCCAAGTTTCATACGATGTCCTCGATTCCCCTTGGTCGCAAATTCGACTGGGGATGTTCTTCGGACCGAGAGGAGGTTCTTAGATGGCACGCATCGAAGTTGTCAATTTCTGATGTAAAATATTCATTTTTCCAACTTTTTACACGAGATACTGATTGGATTCGACCATGTTGCTTATTGATGGTCGGGTATTGGGCAGGATACCGAGGAATTTACAATGAGCACTCATCGAAGAAAAATCGCCGTTATAGGAGCTGGAAATGTTGGTGCAACTTGTGCATTCGTACTTGCACAGATGAAAATTGCAGATATCGTTTTGCTCGACATCTATGAAGGATTTGCAAAAGGAAAAGCTCTGGACATGTCACAAAATGGGCAAGTACTCAATTACAACGGAACTGTTACTGGAACTTCTGATTACAACGATATTGCAGGTGCAAGTGTTGTTGTCGTCACCTCCGGATTCCCTCGACAACCAGGGATGACACGAGAAGACCTGATTGCTAAAAACGCTGGAATCGTCAAGCAAGTCGGTGAAGGAATTCGCGACCATGCTCCGGATTCAACCATCGTAATGGTCACCAATCCACTTGACTTGATGACCTATCACATGCAAAAGGTCACAGGATTTCCTGCAAACCGCGTTTGTGGCCAAGCAGGTGTTTTAGACAGTGCACGAATGACCCATTTTGTCGCTCAAGCCGTTGGATGTTCAGAAGAAGATGTTCAAGCAATGGTCTTGGGAGGTCACGGAGATACTATGGTTCCACTTCCTCGATTTACTACTGTTGGTGGTATCTCGATTACTCACCTTCTTGATGAGGAAACCATTGATGCTATCTGCAAGCGTACTGCCTCTGGCGGTGGCGAAATTGTCAAACTTCTCGAACGTGGTTCAGCATTCTATGCCCCGGGTTCAGCAGCAGCAGTCATGGCAGAAGCAATTTTGAATGATCGAAAGCGATTGATTCCAGCATCCGCCTACCTCACAGGTCAATATGGACTCGATGATGTGTACATTGGCGTCCCAGTTATTCTAGGTGCAAATGGTATTGAGCGTATTCTTGAATTAGAATTATCCGAAAGTGAACTCGAATCACTCCAAGGGTCTGGCAATTTTTACAAGTCCCAGTTGAAAGAATTACTCGGTTATTAATTCGATTCTCGAATGATGGCAAGCGAATAGTTTTGTCCGAGGGTGGTGACATATTTGTCATCGATAGTTCCGTTTTCTACCCGTGTAAGTTTTTTTCCTTGACGGCCACGTGAGATCATGCGTGCAAGAACTTCTTGACCTATGTAACATCCTTTGGCTTGGTGAACCAATTGATTGAGTCCGACTGCAAGAGGATGATTCGTCCTTGTAACTTCAAATCCATTCCAGGGTATTTGATTCTCGATTCTCCATTCATGGAATGATTCAAGGTCATCAATATGATCTGATTCTACATCGAGAGAGGCGATGAGAAGTGAATACTTTTCATCGATATAACCGTGTGTTATGCCATCTAATGATTCAAATTTTCCTACATTCGCATTGTTGATTCCAAATTCGATACAAAATTGGTTGCGAGATGTGACATCAACAATTGTCACCTCTTGGTCAAGGATACGTGGAGTTACATGTTTTAGCAGCATTCCAAGTTGTGAGGTATGCGTTTGAACAGCAAGAAAACCACCCATGTGGAACACTGTGGCAAGATCGACGATTTTAGCTTGTGTTGTCGTGAATACGGTTTGCCGCACTTCGCCTTGAACCATATCGATTATTTTATTTGATGATAAACCATCAATAAATTGTAGAGCATCTGCACCTTGCCAAACAGTCAATGATGCATCTTCGTAAGCCACTCGAGGCATAGCAGAGCCTCAAGAGAAAGATTCGCCGCATCCACACGAGGAATCAGCATTTGGATTATTGATTTTGAATCCTCCACCCATCAATCGGTCGACGTAATCGATTTCTATACCATCAAGGAGATGGCTTGAAGCATTTGGGACCAAGACTCTAAACCCGTCAATAGTCACTTCTTGACAACTTTGGTCGGTGTCTTCGACGATCTGTAAATCATACATGTAACCTGAGCAACCACCGGATAATACACCGACTAAGAGAGCCATAGAACGGTCATCACCAAACGCGTCGACTAGCATTTCTTGTGCCTTTGATGAGATGGTTAAGTTGACATTGACCACTTCAGGAGTCATCAGTTGCACAGGGCCAGATGTTTCGCATGTACCGCAGTCCATGAGCATACGATGCGCCACTTCTCTATGAACCTGTTCTTCGATTCAGGGTGTCGAAATGGTTTCAACGGCGTTTATTTTTACGTTCAACTTCCTTAAGAAGAATTCCACATCGTCGAATTTGCTCTTTTGCACGCTTAATTTCTTCTGATTCAAGACCTCGAGGAATCGATTGCTCGAAACACTTCATTGCATCTGGATATCGCTCCATTTCAGCATATGCGCTTCCCATATTGTACAAGGTTTTTCCACGAACTTCTGACGGTCGAATGAGCATGGCTTGATGATATGCTTCAACACATTTCGGGTATTCTTCAAGATAATAATAGGCGTTTCCTCGGCCGTTTAATATTCGAATGATCATGCCATCATCTCCTGCAAATGAGGGGAGAGCTCGGTCAAAGGATGAAAGTGCTTCTCTAAATTTACCGCCTTCAATCAAGGCAACACCTTGGTTGTACCATGCGACATCTTGGTTTGCCACGGAACTTGAGTTGACTTCAGTATCGACCGTTGCAGATGCTAATTGTTGCGCTTCAATTGCTGCTTGCGTGAGGTCAAACGCTGGTTGAGTCGGCAATTCTGCTTCAACGAGTTCGATACTCTGAGGCCGTTCATTCAATGCTTGTGCAGAATCAACCAGAAGTGATTGGGCGGCCTCTGCAGTCGGTTGAACCACTTCTAAGTTTTGAGGTTCAGGTGGAGTTTGGAGACCGAGCGCATTCATGTAATAGTCCGCTTGTGACTCTTGATGGTCAACTGGCACGGCCATGGGTTGGGGAGTCACTGGTTCAACAGTTGCTTGTTCCATTGGAGCAGCAGGTGCGAATGCAGGCGCAGGTGCAGGTGCAACGGCTTGAACAGGAGCCACTCCACTGAGTTCGTCCGCCTTCCGATGACACTTTTGGGCGGTTTCCAAATCTCCAGCGGATTCGAGTGAACGTGCAAGCCCCCTCCAAATTGATGGGTTTTGACCATCCAGCTTAATCATGGATTTCCAAATGGTCACTGCTTGAACATCATTCTTTGCAGCTGTATAGGCTCGTGCATGGTATTCAGTTTCACCATCTCCGAGGTATCCAAGTGCCTCTTGTGCCAAATGCGGACCCTCTGGAAGTGTTGGTGGTATCCCATGAACTGATTCCAAAACTGTCGCTTCACCTTCTGCCAATTCGATTAAGATTCGAATAAATTCTTCTCGAGCAGGATTTAGAGGTTCGATTTGAAGAAGAGTTCGAGTGGAATGGAGATAGTTTTCCACATCACCGGTTTGGTTGCACAGTTGGCTACACTTGAGTGCAGCTTTCAAGTAATCAGATTGAACATTCATGGCTTCCATATAGCACTCAATAGCACGTGGTGATTCGCCTTTTCTTTGATAGATTGAGCCCAAATTAAACCATCCTGATCCTTGGTTAGGGTCGAGTAATTGAGCGTGTTCAAGAGCAGAGATGGCGTGATCATCGAGTTCAAGGCGTGCCATTGCCCCTCCTGCAATCCTCCATGCACCTGCGTGTTCCGCAGCAATAGTTTTCAGATGGGGGCTGAGTAATCCCAATGCACCCTGAGCATCACCTGAACGAATCATTGCCGTTGCTTCAAGGACCAAATCATCCATGTCGATTGGTTTTGGAATTGGTTCTTCTATGATTTGCGGAGGTTGTTGAATCACTGGCTCGACAACCATTGCCGTCGCCTCTTGAATTTCTTGTGTAGCCGCAACAACTTCTGCTGCAGATTTGAGTTCTTGATATTCGAGGTGCTGATTTTGGTCATCATCGTGATGAACTGCCTCAGCCAAGATGGCCTCTTTGTCAGTGACGCCCACTTCTTTCATGACATCGGTAACGTGCTTGTCATCATATGTTTGAGATGGGGATTGGATTGGCATGGCTTCAATAGGGAGATTTTCTCCACTTTCAGCACATCGATTTTTCACATCGAGTAACAGCGGGTGTCCGGGGAAGAAATTCAATGCACGAACTGCCATTTCATAGGCAGCTGCATCATCACCTATTCTTTCGAGTAAGGTCGCAATATTTGCAGTAGCAGGTGCATTATCTGGATTGATATCGAGACATATTTGGAATGCTTGACGGGCACCACGTGCATCTTGTTCTGCTTCAAGTAGAACTCCACGATTAAACCATGCCATGTCGCATGACGGATCGAGGGCAATTGCCTTGTTAAAGGCAATGAGTGCGCCCTTGGAATCATTTTTCCTTGAGCACTCTTCTCCGAGTTGAAGTAAGAATTCAACAGAGTTCTCATCGTTCGAATCTTCTTCAACTTCCGGGGTTGGATTCCGTTCTGCAGCCCATTTTTTAGCAGCATTTTGAAGTTCTTCTTCACGCAAGTAATTGTTATCATCTTCATCCATTGAATGAGCAAAGGTCAGAAAACCTTCGCGGTCTGAAATTGAATGTTCTTCAATTACACGTTCGAGGACATTCTCTGAATACCCCATTGATTTGACTTCGACGTGTTCAACCATGTCCCCTAAACCGGCTGAACGAAGTGCTGCGGCCATGGATTCGGCTACAGCATCAGATACGGCATTCGAATCTGAAGGATTTGGGGATTCTGCACCGGTTCCGTTCATTGTGTCACCAAGCCTCACCAATTAAGCGACCGGCATAAGCATTGCTTCTCACCGTGCCATGGAAATGTACACTATATTCAAATGCCGTCGGCAAAATCGTGCATCATGACTCAGACACCGCTTCGCATTCTCGGACTCTCTGGAGAGTATCGCTCCACATCGAAGAGTGGAATGATGGTGAATCTCGCACTTTCCTATGCTGAATCGAAAGGTGCAGAAATCTTGCTTTGGGATTGTGCTGAAAAGCCACTCCCCTTCGTTGGAGAAGATGGTTGTTGGGAGAATGCAAATGTCAAAGAATTTCAAGAACTCGCATCATCCTGTGATGCTTTCTTAATTTGTTCACCTGAATATCACGGGACAATGTCAGGTGTGATGAAAAACACATTCGATTGGCTTTATGACAAGCACGTTGGGGGTAAGGTCTTCGGGCTTATGTGCACCCTCGGTGGAATGCAAAATTCAAATACCCTCAATCACATGCGAATTATGCTTCGTTGGTTACATGCTTGGCCGGTACCAGAACAACTAGCAGTCGGCCATGTGAAAGAAGCATTCGATGGTGAAGGGAATTTGGTGGACGAAGATATTCGAACTCGCCTTCACGCTTTGGTAGATTCAGTTCTGGATACTTCATCTCTCTTTGCAACTCAGAGTGAGTGAGTTCAATGGCCGAACAACGCCCGTCTTTTGATGATGAATACGGTGGGAGATACCTTTTGGTAGAACCTGGTGATTTCATGATGGGGGATGAAAAGGGTACTCGATCGGAAAAACCTCTCCATAAAGTCACCATCACCGAACCATTTTTTTGCGGTGAGCGTCCGGTGACTCAGGCCCATTGGGAGAGTATAATGGGCAACAATCCCTCTGCTTTTACCGATGGTTGGGCAGCTGGACTTCGCCCTGTTGAACAAGTATCTTGGGGGGAAGTACATGAATTCCTCACCAAATTAAATTCACTTGACCATGATACTGAACGCCTCGGTGTACGTGGTGTTTGGAGACTTCCTTCAGAATCTGAATGGGAGTATCTCTCACGTGCGAGCACAACAACTCGTTGGGCTTTTGGTGACCGAGATGGTGATTTGAGCGATTATGGCTGGCATGCTGGAAACTCTGGGGCAAGTACTCGCGAAGTCGGGCAAAAAAAAGCAAATCCATGGGGTTTTTTAGATCTTCACGGGCAAGTTTCCGAATGGTGTGAAGACTCTTTCGTTCCGAATTACGAATCACATGAAGGTATTCAATCACCAAAACAAGGAGATTCACTACGTCGAATCCACCGTGGCGGTTCATGGTTTACCGAATCAGATTCAACACGATGCTCATCACGGGGTTCTGCGTTGATGAATCATCGGAGTGACGGAATAGGATTTCGATTAGTTTGGCAACCACTTTAATATTCAATGAGGTACTTTTATGTCGATCCTGTATCATAATCCGCGATGCTCTAAATCACGAGATGCCGTTGCACTTTGCGAAGCATCAATGAATGATGTTGAGATTCACTTCTATTTGACCAACCCCCTTGATTATGAGACTCTTCACTCTCTCCTCACTCGTCTTGACGGTGAACTTCATCTTGCTGTTCGTTGGAAAGATAAGGCATTCAAAGACATGGCGAATCCTCATGTCGACCGAACCAGTATTGATTCAATCGCACGTTTCCTTACGAATAACGGCCATTTAATGGAACGCCCTTGGCTCGACAATGGTTTTTCTACTCGGATTGGACGTCCGGTTGAGAGTCTGATTGATTTTCTTCAATGAAGTTCATCTCTGCCTCTGTTCGTGGCTCGATGTCATAGCCTATTTTGATATCCATTTCCACTAGAGTTTGGTGCTTTGGAATTTGGCCCGGTCCTATATTCCATTTGAGCATAAATGGTTGGTCGAGGCATGTCACCATATTTCGAGTTCGAAGTGAGTCAATTCCAGATGCAGTACGGTCAACGGCTGGAGCAATATCTTCGTGGAATATTTCGTCCATTGCCACGCAGATCGATTGGAAACTCCTCGAACCATCACACAATTCCCAGAGCATACTGTTCATCGAATCCAGCGGTCTTCGAACTTCGCGTGGAGCGCGGAATAGTTTTGCCAAAACTCTTTCAAATCTCGTGAATCGTTTTTCGATGCGTAAGACTACATTTTTACCGGTAATGCCATCCTCTTCAATATGGGGTCCAATCTCACCCACACGACCCCACCATACTGGTAATCTACACGGATATGTTCCAGCGTATTGGTGGTTATCTGCATCTGCGAGTTCCATGTTAATACCTCAAAATTGGGTGAATGTCCAGATGACCATGGCGGACATTGACGCTACTCCAGTGAATGCTACGAGTCGGGTTGCTTCCACTCGTTCAGTAAAATTTCTCAGGAACCATGTTCCTACGCCGCAAACAGCAATCAGAAGCCAAAGCAAGTACCACGCCGGGGGGTATGCCATTGAGTCCATGCTTAAGCCTCTTGAATCGAGTCCCTTACTGTTTCGTATCGAGGTATTGCTGGCCGTAGTACTGCCATTGTTCGCTCGTCCAGCCTGGTGGTAATCCATCTTCGGGTAATTGCGGACCTGTTGAATTTGTTTCAGTTGGTTCAGTCATCTGTTCATGTTGAGTGAAGTTTGAGACAGGGGGGCCAGCTGTACTCGTTGGTGGTCCATTGGATGTTGGTTCAGTACGTGGTTCGATATCCTCGAGCCCTTCTTGATCTGTTTGTTGGCGCTTCCTCAAAAGAAGTGTCGAAAGCAGAGCAATAAAGAGTACTCCAGCAATCGACGAGGCTATGACTTCTGTATTCATTTGAAAACCGTCATTCTCTGCAATGCTGAATTGGAAAGTACGGCTGTCAGACCAAGACAGGACACCATCGGTTGTTTCGACAGTGACTATTACTTCACCATTCGAATCTCCTCCAATACGATGTAATTCACACATCATATCGGTATATTTCGGAGTCATGTGACCTGCACTATGTTCGAGTTCTTGTCCAGATTGGTTCACTAAGATTCCTTGGCATACTGTTTGCCATTGTTCAGGTTGTTCTACTGTGATCAAATACTGTTCTACTTGCGTAGAAGATGATGTGATATTTATCCAGAATGGTGCTGGCATTCCTGTTGTGAACGTTTGTTCAGATTGAAGACTTATTTCCGCTACCATGATTCGTTGCGTATCAACCAGAATCAAGATATCGTGTTGTAATTCATAAGGTTTCGATTCAAAATCTTCCCCCGCTTGCACCTCAAACGAGACTACAATTCGAGTATTGAGTGGCATATCATCGGGAATAATCAAGTCGACCGTGACCACCATTTCCTGGCCAGCCGCCATCGTTAAGTGGTTATATTGTTCAATAGTTCCGATATTTAGGAATGCGATTACATTTTGATTTGGTGGCGAAGTTGAGACGGATGCCTTTACCATGAAATGATCATCAGCAGCATTCCCAATATTTCTCAGAGTAACGTCTACTGATGCAATTCCACCTACACTTGCAGTTGTTTCACTTTGATTCGCAACGAGACTCGGTTTTCGAATTGATGCAGTAATTGAATCAAACGAAATGCTGTTATCATCCAACTGGAGGTCTTGAAGTCCATCACTGTTCGTGACAGTAAATTCAATTGTATTGACTTCACTCGCTTTTTCAGAACTTGGCAAGAGTATCCACACTTCGATGACTGCAATATCCTCAGCATCATAGGGCGCCGATAATTCAATTGGACCTGTGTGATTTGAATCGTCGATTCTTATCCACCAATCCCATTCTTCTGGAATTGTGGAACTCGTGAGGAGAGCTGATACCTGACCGTTTCCATTGTTCTCAACCTCCAAGAGTACCATGGTCGGCACACTTGGTGTCAATTTGCGCGGTGCTTCAAGAAGCCTTAATTCAAGGTCACTTACAGTACTTACAACGATTCCATCATAGGGGGTGCCTTGGTATTGCATTCCACTTCTTGTTGATGTGATCATGGGCGTGATTACAGGAGCGAAATCTCCTGCTTGACCTGTCATTGGGGCAGTGATGTCAATGTTGAAGGAAGTCGATGACCCACTGTTGATGACAGCATTGTTCATCGCCGGTTGTTCAATAATCCACTGACCTGCAGGACCATGAAGTATGGCTATTGAAAAAATATCTTGCCGACTCGCGTTGTTCCAAATAGTGAATTCGATTGAGATTGTTTCTCCTGCATCTATCGTCAAGTCCTTTTGCATTTGATATTCAGATATCCCAATTGTAGCATTACTGATCATTGATGCTGATACATCGATGTTTTGTGTGTGTGTTCGAATAGAATTGTTTTGTGAAACAGCGGTCAATGCAAAACTGAACATCGAATCTGGGATGGCATCGAGAGGTATGGTTAAAGAAAAGTCAATCATTACAGGTGTATCTGTTCGAACAAGTACGCTTGATTCTTGCGTCCATGCCAAGTTCACACCCCAGTTTGGGGGTAGTGTTGAAGAATCGATTGTCAAATCAAATACATCAGTCGCATCACCCAAATTTTGGATTTCTACGGAAAATGGGCATGTACTTCCTGGAGGGCACGATTCTGAAACTTCAGGTTTTACGATGTAGGGTTCTCTATCAGGTATCACTTGGAATTGCATTGGCAGCGTCGTGTTTACCTCGGAATATTGGCTTGAGGTCCCTATGAAGGACATCTGGTGGAGTCCAGTCGTTGCATTCGGGTTTGGATGAATCTTTACATCAATGTATTTCGATTCACCCGGTGATAATAACACTCCCGTTTGTGCATTGATGGAAACGCCACTCATGTGAGCGAAATAGGCATCCCAGTCAGCAGGTAGGTCGGTGATTGCCGGTAATACCGAATCAGAAATATTCCCATCGTTGGTAATTTCTACTCGCACTGTACCCCATTGGCCAGCAACTGAACCAACAGTGGAAATACCATTTGAGGAGAGAGCATATTCATCTTGACGTACTTTCTGGTCATACACAAAAACAAGTTCATCGATGTAGTAGCCAATATCGGTATCTGCTGCATCGGATTCAAACATGAACCGAAATTGAGTTTGACTGTGAAAATGTTCTTGTGGCACTGGAATAAGAGGTGAAGTTGCACCACCATTGTTAACTGAAAACGTTTGATAATCCTGTCCATCGACAAAATTTTGATCAATCGTATTGCTGATGCTACCTAACTGAAACCAACCGCCCATTGCTGTCAAGACCTCGATCTTCATCACATCTCCAGATGCTGCACTTCCAGTATAGAAGAAACTCAAACCATTGGTACGAGTGGGATTTGATGCAACATCCGACATATCCATGACAGGTGTCACCAATGATGTGGCAAGATTGTTGGTATAGCTGGATGACTGGCCATTCCCTACATGGCAACTGCTCCCCATCGAGAGGGCCGTATCGGTACTCAGCCCCCATTGTGTTCCTTGGGTCCAACCAACCAATGAATCACAATTGAAGTACATACTCGCAACCGTAAAACTACCAGTTTGCACATCATTTTGAATGTTATCGTCGAGTACAGTTGAGGTCGCACGGATCACTAATGTGTGATTCCCTGCATAGGTTGGCGTGATTACCTTTGCAACTGAATTCGAATTGCCACCACTCAATGCCCCTAGCTGTACCGTTTCATTAATCATCTCAAACAAAGTATATTCATTATGAAGAACCTTGATATTTACATCTATTGTTCCTGATGAAACAGTTCCAATATTTTCAATCATGATGTCCAATTGAATCGGTACGTCGATGACAGCGTCAACAATATAGAGCATTGCAGGTCTGTTAAATCCTGGAACTGGATAGTTTGAAGAAAACATGCGGTATTGTTCTTCATCACCAGGGGTGGTATATGAGAATGAAACATCAGTGACGGTAACATCAACGCCTGTGGCACGAGCTGATGTTGAGTATTGAGATGTGTCTTGCATAACTTCTTCATGCCAAGTGGGCATGCTACTGCCCAGTAAGAGGGACAGGAAGATGAATGCTACGAACTTCTGCATGACGCTCATTGTGTCACATGCCTTCAATATATATGAGGCAATTGGGAAAAAGACGATATCAAGATTTTTCAATTGAGGCTTTGACTTGATTTTCTGAATCTTGTAATTTCACTTGATCTTTCTTTTCTTTTGCTTTTGCAGCAAAATAGACTGTGAATGATGGAATTAAAACCATCGAAAAACATCCAACGACTGCCGCCAGCGCCCACACGAATTCTGTTGCAGCATCAACTGAAAAGACTTTTATTGAATCATACTCTTCGTTTACGCTCAACATCATAATTTCCGGAGATGTTTGTCGGTCACCTTTTTCGATGATTTCAACGCGCAGTAAAGAAGGACTGTGCTCATAGGCAATCAAGTCCTTTGCTTTCAAAGTCGCTTCAGCGATATCTGAGCCATACACTGTCCCGTTATTTCTTCGTGCAGGGTCATACGAAGTCAAGGCATGAATCACAATTGTGCCACCATTGGGCGATTCAACTTCATGTGTGGAATTCTTTTGGCATTGCTCTGCACAACTGAATGCTTGGTCAGATTCAACTCCAAGCAGTCGATGACTGAATAATCCGGCTGAATTGATTAATCTCACTTTGGCATTCGAAGAAAGTTCGAGTGCAGAAAGGTGAACCCATGTGAGATTCGAACCGTTTGCTGGTATATCCCATGACCATGTGGTGATGTTTGAGGATTCCTGATAGATGCGAATGGGTTCACCGATTACGTGATCGGTTTCGGTTGATTCAGTTGTATAGAGGTAATACGAAGGGGAGACTGTTGCCCCATAGACTGCGTATGAGAGCAAAACGATGAGTGTTACGGACAATCCAAGTAATGTACGCAAAAGGTTCGGATTCTGTGCCAAAGCCTTCTTCATTATACTTGCCAAGAGCCCCCCTGTCTTGAACCCTTGTCATGGTCCTTTTTTGTACAGCCGAATGAAGATGAGATGGATTCGCCGGTGCGTTTTAGCCGTTCTCTTCATATAGGGGAGTTCGGTCGGCAAATTGCTCGGTGTCTTATCATGACGACTCTATACGATATACCCGCTGAAATCCTTAGCCCAGCTCTTGCTGCACGACTCGAAGAAACAAAGAGCGTTTCAACCCCTGAATGGGCTGAATTCGTTAAAACTGGAGTCGATCGAGAACGCCCACCTTCCCAAGAGAACTGGTGGTTCCTCCGGTCTGCTGCAATTCTACGCAAGGTTTCCCGTGACGGACCAATCGGCGTAACCCATTTGGCTCAAGCATTCGGTGGACGCAAGGATAACGGCGCAAGCCCAAATACCCCAGGTGTTGCATCTCGACACATTATCCGAACTGCTCTCCAACAACTCGAGGCTTCAGGTTTAGTCGAGAAAGTTGCTGGCCGAATCGTCGATGACGAAAATGGTGATTCACTTCAACTCTTCAAAGGCCGCCGCATTACTGCTGCCGGTCACAAAATGATTGACAACGTCGCACATGAATGCCGTCCAATCGCTGAAGAACAATATCCAGGACTCTCTAAGTACTGAAGGACGTGAATGAGGTGACAAGCATGGTTTCAACTCAAGACAATGAGTTGAATCAACTTCGTGAACAACGACGTATGGCACTCCAACAACAACTCGAACAGCAAGCTGCCCAACAAGCCAATGCTGAAGTTCAGGCACAAGAAGCACAATTAGTGACTCAAAACCTTGACGCTGCAATGAAGAATCTGGTTTCACCAGAAGCCCGTTCCCGCATCTCTGCAATTGCTTTGGCTACACCAGAGCGTGCTGAAATGATCAAGCAAACAATCGTTCAACTGCACAGCCAAGGTAAGTTGAACACAATAATGAATGATGAGCAATTGAAACAATTGCTCCAATCCCAATCGAAGAGCCGCCGTAGTGCGTCCATCCGAAGAATCTGAGAAGGTGCTCGAACATGTCCCGAAATAAACCAGCAGCTAAGAAAATACGCCTCATGAAAGTGGGGAAGCAAAACCGGCGTGTCCCCGTTTGGGTCATGTTGAAGACCGACCGAAATACTGTGTCCCATCCTAAGAGACACCACTGGCGCCGTAGTAAGCTCCAACGATGAGGTGAATGATATGGTACGTGCAAATGAATCCGAATTAACTGTCCCCCTACGCAAAGCGTGGAGCATTACCCGCTACAAGCGTGCACCTCGTGCAATCCAAATCATCCGAGAACATGTGATTCATCACTTGAAAGTTCGCGAAGATGAAGAAGTTTGGATTGACCCAAGTGTCAACGAACATATCTGGGCCCGTGGTATCGAGAACCCACCTCGCAAGATACGCTTGCAAATCACTCGACACGACGAACCTGATATTCCAATCGAAGTCAAATTATTTGAGGAGTGAATCATATGGGAAATATCCGACCAAGTTTTATCAAAATCCGAGCCATCCATCTAGTTGAAGATCACGGTGAGAAATTCACCGCTGATTTCGATCACAACAAGAAAATGGTTCAACAACTCACTGACGTTGAATCGAAAAAGCTACGCAACTGGATTGCTGGCTACGTCACCACCTACCGTAAGCGTAGAGTTGACTGAGTGAGGCGATGAAGTGCCTTTGCGTGTCAATTGGGACCGCACCCCCGTTTCAGTTCATCATGACAATCAAGATGTTCTTGAGGAATTGATACTCCATCTTCGCAATACATTCGGTGTCCGCAAACGTTCACTTGTCATGAAAGACAGAGATGAAGGTGGCTATCTTTTTTTCATCTACCAACCTTGTAACCCAAGATGGATCTTAGAATTCGAACAACTGATGCCTAAAGTGAAGGAGGATGAGTAAACATGGGCGATCGTCAAACCCTCCCACTTCCTCGACGAAACTATTCTTTGCACATTGTTTTGGTTGGTGCATCTCACCCCGGCAATCTCGGTGCAGTGTGTAGAACGATGCTGAATTATGGCTTTGATTCACTTCGTCTCGTCTCACCTACTTGCTCTCCTGATGACATAGAGGCAAGGAACCGTGCAAAGCATGCTGGAAGAGTTCTTGACACATGTCAAGTCTATGATTCACTTGAAGCAGCAATAACAGATTGCAGTTTAACAATCGGGACTTCAGGTAAGCGCGAGATTGGTGCCAAGACGACGTTTCGGCATTTCACCTATCCATGGGAAATGGCAGAACGTTTGAATTCATTTACAGAATCCGTATCGCTTGTGTTCGGTGAAGAAGGAAAAGGTCTCTCGACTGAATCTCTTGCGCTCTGTGATTTCTTGGTAACCTTGCCAACATGGGAAGGCTATCCAATTGCTAATTTATCCCATGCAGTGAACGCATGCGTCTATGAATTACATCGTTCGACCGTACATTCTACACAGGGGGCAAACCCCGGCATCCCAGATATCGTTCCACTCGAACGAAGTATGAACCCGACATTGAAGCGGATTCTTGACCAAGGGATTTTCGAATTCGGACAAGTCTTACCTGGTAATGACGATCGGAGGGAGAGTTTTTCTCAAAATCTAAGACGGAATCTAATGCGGTCTATGCCCACAGAAGACGAAGCTACGCGACTCATAGGTGGTATTCTTGATGCAACAACTGCTCTCCAATATGTGGCTGGCAATGCTGAATGGAAAAGTCAACGCCGACGAAAGATTACGCCGAAAGAAGAAGAGTGATCATGGAATCCATGATGCTGTACTCTTCGGAGTTTCACGTACATGCATAGCAACGAGTTTCAATCGATTCCCATAGGCTGTCGAAATATGCGGCTGGACCTGTTCAAATGCCCATTTGGCAAGATTCTCTGCAGTGGGAATGAACGGTACAACAACCGTTCGATGCCCTTCACCCATTGCCTCACAAGCTTTTCTTGCTTCTGAATCTCCTTCATACACAACAAATGCATGGTCGACAATGTCATGAACATGCTCCATAAGTATAGCACTCACATCTGAAAAGTCCATCAGCATTCCTTCTTCACTCACGCCAGTTTCTTGAACAGTGTCACCTTCAATCTCTGCTTCAAATCGATATCTATGCCCGTGCATGTGTCTGCATTTACTTTTGTGATTTGGAACTCGGTGTCCTGTATCAGTTTCTACAAATCGTCGTATACGTGTGGTCATTCTTCCATCTCCTCAAAATCTAATGATGCTGAATTTATGCAATATCTTTGTCCACCGAATGCCTGAGGCCCGTCTTCAAAGATATGTCCCAAATGGGCGTCACACTTTGAACATTGAACCTCGACTCGATGCATTCCATGAGTGTAATCCTCGATGTGTTTGATTCCTGCATCTGGATGTTCAGTATGGAATGATGGCCAACCACATCCAGAGTCAAATTTCATCGAAGAAGTAAACAAGAGATGACCACAACAGATGCAATAGTAATCACCATCTCTCTTCTCATCCCAATAGATTCCAGTAAAGGCGCGTTCCGTTGCACTTTGACGTGTGACCAAATATTGTTCTTCACTGAGACGTTGACGGTAATCTTCTTCCTTATGCGTTTTTTCAACTTCGAGGGCGTTTCTAAGCACTTCTTCCCAAGTTGTTTGGTATTCAACAGGATCCGTAAGACCGAGGCTGTGGAATGCAAGGATTCGCTCAATATCAGCACCACTCATACCGGAACTTCGCCCATCTTCATCGGGATTATAGGAGGTGTTTGTATTTGCAAAAACAGTATCGAATTCTAGGTTGAGTTGAGTAATGGCTTTTTGAGCATCTTCGAGTATTGATGCTTTGTTGCCGTCTAAATAGGGTAAAGTGAACGAGATTTTTTCGCTATCCCAATTTCCAATGGCAAAAGCATGTTCGATGGCTTGGTAGAACTCTGGTCGACAATCAGGATATATTTCGTGATCACCTGAATGAACACCAAGAGCAATTTCAACGTTGCAGCTTTCACGGTTCGACACTGATATAGCATATCCATACATTATTGAAGCAAAAATAGCATTGCGATTTGGTACCACGGTTGATTTCATTTGTTCAGCCTCATAATGTCCTTCAGGAATATCTTCACCACCTTGGAGGAGTGAACTTTCAAATGCACCCATTGCACTTGAAAGGTCGATAATCTTGTGTTCAATCACGAATCCATTTGATTCAAGATATTTGATATTCAATTGCGCACGTTCTAATTCAACACTGTGCTTTTGGCCGTAGTTGTATGAAATACAATCCACCTTGTATTGATCGGCCAAGAGCCGCATCAAAAGGGCTGTAGAATCCATTCCACCTGAGAGGGCCATGACTGCTCGCTTCATTCAGTCCACCCCCATCCATTTATGCGTCTGTAGACTCAAACGCCAAGGTGGTGTTTGTTTCACAACTGATTCAGTCATTGCAAAATTCTTACCATTCCATTCGACGCTTTCTGAATCGATATAACAGGGTTGCAAAAAGTGGTGGGTAAAACCATCAATCAATCCATCATAGAGTGATAAATCTTGTCCAACATAAACGCATTTTAATTCATCCCCAGTGCGTTGACGAATTTTTACTTGAGGGTACATTTGATCTTTCGGAGAAATGCAAATCCAGTCGAGTAAGTCTTCAGGAATCTCAATGGTCCCATTCGATTCACATGAGAGTTGGTATCCTCTTGACTTCAACAAACGATGGAGTGGCCATAAATCATTCAGCATCGGTTCTCCACCGGTGAAAATAATTCTCTTTGAAGGATATTTCATAACTTCACCCAATATGTCGACTGCAGCCATTTCATCAAATGTTTCAAAGTCGGTATCACACCATTCGCACTGGAGGTTACATTTCCCAAAGCGGATGAATACATGAGGAATTCCTGCATGTACGCCTTCTCCCTGGACGGAATGAAAGATTTCAACAATCTTGTACACAGCCCCTAAGTCCGAAGCCGAATCAACAGGATGTTCTCCCGAGATTTCACATGCTGTATCATTCATGAGATTCCCTCAGAGTGGCCGTGATTGAATGAGTTGCATGAGTTCTTGACGTGGTTCAGCCTTGTCGAAAAACACGCCGCGCATGGCCGATGTCGTCATGACTGCGTTTTGCTTACGGACGCCACGGCAACGCATGCAACCATGTGATGCTTCGAGGATAACTGCTGCACCAAGAGGATTCAGATGTTTTTCAAGGTCATCAGCGATGCTTTTGGTAATGCGTTCTTGATTTTGCAATCGGTGTGCGTGAGCGTCTACGATTCGAGCTAATTTGCTGATCCCAACAATACGATCGACGGGGATGTATGCAATATGTGCTCGCCCACTAAATGGCTGTAAATGGTGCTCACATGTCGAATGGAATTCAATATCCCGAAGGAGGACTATACCGTCATATCCTTCACCGTTAAATGTCGATTGAAGAAGTTCTTCTGTGTCTGTGGTGTATCCCGAAAATATTTCTCCCCATGATTCAATAACTCGTCGTGGAGTCTTTTTTAATCCCTCGCGTTGAGCATCACCTTCAAGATATTCAAGCAATGTTTTTACTGCGTTTTCCGCTTCTTCTGTTGTCACCATATGATTCACTACCTTCCATGCCGAGCATCAATTTCATCCAACTGGTCGAGGAGCTTACGGCATGCAGTTCGAACTGCATCCGCTAAACTCACAAATTTATGTTGGTCCCCAACATGCTTGCGCAGATCTTCGACCAATTCTGCAGGCATGTCTAAGGAGATTTTCGGCATGTAACATGGTTCAGCGTTGAGCATATAAGTATTCGTAGGCGAATACCTGGGTATTACTTTACTTGAAAAGGCCGTCGCTTTTGATTAAATCTCAGCAATTTTGAAGCGAACGTTCAAAGAACTCCGTGGGTGCCAATAAATTGATGACTCAACATGCTGCAGATGCTTTCGCCCATCTTCAAAATTTACGAAACCTCTCAGGTCATCGAGATACCATCGGTTTAACAGATGAAGTGATCCACCAATTTCTCTCCACAGACACTACCTTGGGAATGGCAATTTCTGAAGCAGTCACACGAAGGAATACTCTCGAAGATGAATTCGGTAATGATTTGATGAAACTTTCTGAATCTGAATTGGTCAAGGAACTTCAATCGGATTTCATCAACTTTTATGCTCCAGCTACAGTCAATCCATATGTTGCCCTTGCTGCACGAGGGCCTTGGATCGTCACTGCACATGGAGCAGTTCTTCACGATAATGGTGGCTATGGTATGCTTGGTAACGGCCATGGCCCGAGCACGGTTATTTCTACAATGTCAGAGAATTGGGTGATGGCCAATGTCATGACCCCTTCCTACAGCCATAAGCGTCTTGCAACGCGCTTGCAAAGTGAACTTGGACATACACGTGGTTCCTGCCCATTTACTCGATTTATTTGCATGAACAGTGGTTCCGAATCAGTGACTGTCAGTTTACGGATTGCTGACGTCAATGCTCGTAAAATGACCGGCCCTGGTGCCCGTCACGAAGGAAAAGAAATCAAACTCATGGCTGTTGAAAAGGCATTCCATGGCCGTACCGACCGCCCTGCTCAGATTTCACATTCTTGTATGTCTGCATACGATCAAAACCTCGCTACTTTCCGTAACCGTGATAATTTAATTCTCGTTCCAGCGAACAATGTTACTGCACTTGAAGCAGCATATGCAAAAGCCGAAGCCGATGGATACTTTATCGAACTCATGGCAATTGAACCGGTTCAAGGAGAAGGAAATCCTGGTTCATGTGTTGAACGAGATTTCTACGATGCAGCTCGGCGTCTAACACTTGAACATGGCTCGATGTTACTCGTCGACTCAATTCAAGCAGGAATTAGAGGACAAGGCTGTCTTTCTATCATCGACTATGATGGATTTCAAGATGCTGAATGTCCTGATTTGGAAACATGGTCGAAGGCGCTTAATGCTGGCCAGTATCCTTTGTCGGTGCTTGGACTCAACCAGAGAGCTTCAGAAAACTATGTTGTTGGAATTTACGGAAATACCATGACTACAAATCCACGTGCTCTTGAAACTGCATGTGCAGTACTCGAACAAATCACCCCTGAGTTGCGTGCAAACATTCGGGACCGAGGTGCAGAATTTGTTGAAAAATTGGAACTCTTAGCCCTTGAAATGCCCGGCATCATCACCCAAGTCCAAGGCACTGGATTGTTATTGAGTGCTGAACTCGAGCCGAATCAATTCCCAGTCGTTGGATTTGATGCTGTTGAAACTTGGTGTAGGAAAAACGGACTTGGTGTCATCCACGGCGGTACCAATGCTCTACGGTTTACACCCCACTTCGGTATTACCTCATCAGAAATCGATGCGATCATCGATATTGTACGGGCTTCTTTCCATCACTTCTCTTAATTCAAGAAAGTGAGGTGACGATGTCTTCTCGATTGAATTGACGAGAAGCATAGTAGGCTGCTAGAGTTGCATACACAATTGATGAGAATCCCCAAATCAATACGTGTTCAGTGATCACTCGGTTCATCAGTAATTCACGCAAAGCTAGTAGAATATTTACGACCGGTATAGCAAACCAGAATCCTTCAATGCCATCCAAGTTGATGACTTGAGTAAACAATGCCGGGAAGAGAATTAACATCAAGGCGGGAGCCAATATTGAGCCCGCTTCCTTTACGCTGTGCGAACGCATGGCTAATGCTAATTCAAAGGCGACAACCATGATCGCAAAGAGCATGATTGAAAGAACAATGAGGGCGATTGATATCACTGAGAGTTGTGGTACGCCAATGAAACTTGAAGAAGATGCGAGATATCCAATCGCAAACAAGAGCCCGAAAATTTGCAACAGGACTCCTACGCCAGTAATCGTCGCTACAGCGAGCCATTTACCGAATAAGAGTTCCATTCGCGTACATGGGAGGCAGAGCAATGCCTCGAGCGTCCCTCGTTCTCGTTCCCCAGCAGTCATGTCAATGGAAGGTTGAATCGCACTGGAATAAGTCCAAATTGCTAAGACTAAGGGGATGAACATTGAAAGAATCATACCGGACTGTTCACCAGAGGTTGCCACATCTCCCGAAGAGATTTCGCCATCCCACCTCAATGGGTCAAGAGTTGTATTTACATCCATGCCACCTAGTTCGATCCGCTCTCTGATTTCAGAACTTTCCCATTCCGAAAGGGTGCTTAAGAGACGATTCCGAGCTTCATTGGAACGTTCAGATGTCGAGAGGTGAAGGATAGCATAGCCCCACACATCGTCATTTGACTCAAATCGCAATACCGCATCAGTCGAACTGTTTCTGACCCGTTCAAGGTCTTTCCCCGGCTCAGATAAACTCGTTAAGTTTGGTAACAATTCAATCGTATAGTCCATACTACTGAGTGAAATATTCTCAGCGAGATTGTCTGGTAAGCCATCCGTCTGAATCACAATCGATAATTCAAGTGCATCGAGTTCTGCAGTTTCTGATTCGAGTAAGACTGGAAAGAGAATAAATAAAAGCGGGAACATCAGCAGTGGAATGACGATGATTGCGATAATTGTTCGCCAGTCGCGAGTGAACTCAACCACTTCCTTCTTCGCAATGGCGCGTACACGTAGAAAACCTCCTTCACTCACTTTCCATCACCTCACGTGTAGTTTTAGGAGTTCTCGGTGTGAAGAGTCTTCGCCACCAACCAGTGAATGCACTTTCCCTATCATTGTCCTCTTTGCGGGTCCTCGCTTGGTCTTGGGTAAGTGAGACATATGCTTCTTCGAGCGATTCGGTCCCGGTATCTTCCAAGAGCGCAGAGGGGGAACCATCTGCTCGAATCTCACCATTGTGTATGATGACAATTCGGTCACATACTTGCTGTGCTTCAGCAAGTTGATGGGTAGAGTAGATCACAGTACCGCCTTCATCACGCAATTGTCGAACAAGTGCACGTACAGTTCTTGCGCTGGTAATATCTAATCCAGCAGTTGGCTCATCAAGTAAGAGTATGTTGGGGCCGTGGGCTAATGCTCGTAACAATGCAGTTTTTTGTTTCATGCCCCGAGAGAATCCTTTGGTATGTCGACTCAAACTTTCTTTCATGTCTAAATGCTCTGCGAATTTCTCAGTTCGCGCCCAAGAAATTGAATCAGGAATGCCATGCATACGACTGTGGTATCGGATGTTTTCCCATGCAGTGAGCCTTGAATACAATCCAGTCGATTCAGGAACGACACCGAGTTCATGACGCATCGTTGTGACAGGTTCTCCGTTACTGAGGTTGACAGTACCGCTCGATGGTTTGTATACTCCAGCCATGAGTCGTAACAAAGTTGTTTTTCCAGCACCATTACTCCCTACTAAGCCGACTATTTGGCCTGAATAAATCTCTAAATTTATCTCATGCAACGCCTTAACTTCAGCGAAGTTTTTTGTCACACCTTGAATCGAAAGAAGAGATTTTGACATCAAATCCCTCACAAAGCACGGCCAGTTTCTATGGCTTGATTCAAACCTGGATGCTTGACTTCCAAATTGCATGCTCGGTCTAACTGTTGTTTGACTTGAGCGAAAATCTCATCCTGTGGCACGCCCATTTCAACTAAGTTTCCAATCATGTCAAAGGCACCTTGGATTGCACCAGCATCGAGAAATGCCTCATTGGTGATTTGACGGTTTTGCCGTAAGAGTTCCAATCTGTTTGCCAAAAATTCAACTTCACTACGGATTCGTGGCCCATCAATATGGGACAGAGCGATGAGGTTGTCAACACAGGTTCGCATCAATTCATTGTGGGGATGCAAAGATATGATGCTTACCCTCAAAGTCTCATGAAGACTGAGTCAATTCGACCAAGACTCCACCCGTGGATTTGGGGTGTACAAATGCAATCATTTTGCCACCAGCACCCTTCCGAGGCACCGTGTCAATCATATGGATATCATGTTCTAGAAGGTAGGTAATCATGCCACTTAAATCACCGACACGGAAACAAATCTGTTGCACTCCTTTGCCTTTTTTAGAAATAAATTTACCAATTGGAGTATCGGGCCCAGTTGGTTCAAGTAATTCGACTTGGGCAGGATGATCTTGTTCAGTAGCAAGACTTGTAGAGAAAAAGCGAGTCGTAACTCCTTGGTCTTCGACCAGTTCATCTTCATTACGTTCAGCCAATCCAAGCAATCTCCAAAATGCACTACCTTCTTCAAGAGAGTCAACTGCTATTCCGATGTGGTCGATGTGTATAGGTCCAAATTCCATTCAATCACCTCAAAATCCACTTGGTGCCATCCATGTTCCAAAGACATCTTTCATAGCTTGAACTATTTCTCCAAGAGTACAGTCATTCTTTACCGCCAAGAGTACATGCGGGAAGAGATTCTCATCTGACTCTGCAGCCTTGACAATAGCAGCAAGGCATGTTTGGACCATTTCAGAATCTCTGTCATTTCGTAAACTTTCTAATCGACGGCATTGTTCTTCGCCAACAGATGGGTCGAGCTTCAGCACATCAGTAACGGAATCATCATCCATCAGTCCATGGTTGACTCCTACGATTTTCCTTCGTTCAGATTCAACATCCTTGAGGTGTTGGTAGGCTGCGTTGTGTATTTCGCGTTGTTGCCAACCTTGCTCTATGGCTTTCAAAGCCCCTCCAAGGGATTCAATCTTCTCGATTTGTTCCAATGCTAAATCATGAATTTGCTTTGTCAATGCTTCAACGTGGTACGAGCCACCAAGTGGATCCACTACATCTGCTGCACCGCTTTCTTCCGCAATGATTTGCTGTGTTCGTAAAGCGACCGTAGCAGACTTTTCGGTCGGGAGTCCGAGCGCTTCATCGTATGAATTCGTGTGCAAACTCTGCGTACCACCACAGACTGCCGCTAATGCTTGAATGGTGACCCTGGCAATATTATTCAATGGTTGTTGAGCAGTCAAACTCACGCCTGCAACTTGAGTGTGGAATCTTAGCATTGACGATTTGGGGTTCTTTGGTGCATACCGCGATGTCATTAATTCATACCATAATGAACGGGCTGCACGGAACTTCGATGCTTCTTCGAAGAAGTCATTGTGGCAATTGAAGAAAAAGGAAAGCCGCGGCGCAAAGGAATCGACATCGAGCCCTTTGTCAATGGCAGCTTCGACATAGGCAAGGGCATTTGCAAGTGTAAAGGCAACTTCTTGAACAGCAGTCGAACCAGCCTCACGAATGTGATAGCCCGAAATTGAAATTGTATTCCACTTTGGGACATGTTCTGAACAGTACTCGAAAATATCTGTAATGAGGCGCATGCTCTGTTTTGGAGGGAATACATAGGTCCCTCGAGCAATATATTCTTTCAATATGTCATTCTGAATTGTACCGAGTACTTCATGTGACGAAACACCCTGTTCTTCCGCAACTGCAATATACATAGCAAGTAAGATCATTGCTGGTGCATTAATTGTCATCGAAGTACTCACTTTATCCAATGGTATTCCTTGAAGAAGTTGCCTCATATCATCAACTGTTGAAATTGACACACCTACCTTTCCAACTTCCCCAAGTGACATTTCATCGTCCGCATCGAGTCCAAGTTGCGTAGGTAAATCAAAGGCCACTGAGAGGCCTTTTTGTCCGCGTTCGAGTAAGAGTTTGAACCGTTCATTGGTCGCTTTTGCACTTGAAAAACCGGCATATTGCCGCATAGTCCACAAACGTGAACGGTACATTGTTGAATGAATTCCACGGGTATAAGGTGGGCTTCCAGCACTGCCAATCTCTGAGACATCGGCACCAAGTTGTCCGAGTGTATCGGAGTCGCTTTGCAACTCTAAATCAAGACCGCTTAGTGTCTTCCAGTCGTCTTTACGCTGACTGACCATGTACCCTCCATGAAGAGGGGCTTCATCAACACTCGCACGGATCAATGTTGGTGGTGGCCATCTGCACCATGAGCATGACCGTGGGCCTGCTCATCATCAGTTGCTTCTCGGAGATCAACGATTTCTACATTGAATTTGAGCGCTTGTCCTGCAAGTGCATGATTGAAGTCTGCGGTCACCATGTCATCAGATAATTCAGAGATGATAAACGGCATAGGCCCTTCTTGCCCTTGTGCTACGAGTTGCATACCAACTTCCAATTTTGCTTCCTCTTCGAGTTGAGTAAACTGTTCTCGGGCTATCTGCTGGACTGCATTTTCATCGCGGTCGCCGTAAGCTCTTTCTGAAGAGAGAGTAAATTCTTTCTTTTCACCAACTTTAGCACCCATGATTTCTTCTTCAAAACCAGGAATCATTTGTTTGTGTCCGACGAGGAATGAGAGTGGTTCTCGTCCTTCGCTGCTGTCAAAAACTTCCCCGCTATCTGGGAGAGTTCCGGTGTAATGCACGCTTGCTACCATATTTTCTTTTACTGTTAATTCTGTCATAATTTCACCTTCTTGTTGTCATTCGAGAAACTAAATCTCTTAGTTTATCTGCGACTTTGCGAGGTAGAATTTCTTCTTCTACCTTGAGTTCGATGAACTCGAGTGAATCAGTTACACCCATTCGTTCACCTTTTGCCCAAACTTGCCCGAGGACATTGGAGCGTTGTTCTTCCGCGATTGAATCGTCATCTAATATTGCACGAGCAGCATATTTGTACTCGAGGTATTTTTGACGGTTAAGTTTCTTTTCTTGCTTTTGACGACCGCCACCTTTCTTGTCGGCACGACGTCTTTTACGTCGGCGATCTGAAGAAGGTTTTGCAACCTCTGTTTGGATTGTTTTGAAAACATCATTCCGAGATTTCATGTCGGTGCTTACTTTCTCAGCAGCAGGTAGTACATGTGCAGGAATGGATGTTGGTTCAGCCGAAACAAATTCGATGACTTTTTCAGTTTCAACTGAAACGAGATCAACTGACACTGCAGCAGCAATATTTCGTTGTACCTTAGCGTTTTTACGAGATTCTTCTGATTTGCGTCTTAATTCAGCCATCCGATCTTCACGTGAAACTTTAGGAGCGGAGATCTCTTGTTTCTCAACAGATGTTGTGAATGTTGGTTCTTCGACGACCTCAGTTTTCGTTTGCGGTTGCGCTTGTGGTTTTGATTTTGATTTTGATTTTGATTTTTGTTCCTGGGTACCTAATCGGCTCAATGCTTCTTGGCGTTTTTTTGCCAACTCATTGTGTGCAGATTGGGTATTTTGTTCAGGTCTTGGAGCGACTTTTGGAGCAGGTGCGTTTCGGCGTTGAGCCTGGGAACGTTCGCTCATGCGTTTGTTACGCTGAGCACTCGCATCGCGAGCAAATGGGTTGAATGGCTCATCTTTTTTCCGCTTCTCGCCGCTAATAGTAGATTCCCCCAATCACTTCTCGCCATTGACTCCTTAAAAACAATTAGCGTAATGTGAAAGGCTATACCGCCCATGTCACCTGTGTTTGGTCAGTCCGGAGATACTGTTCAACACCACTTTCATCATAGGGAGTGTGCCTTCCATTTTCGAGTTCTAACTTCCCAAGTAGTGCAATCATCGTGCCGTTATCGATACAATACATCCTTGGTGGCGCGTGTGAAGTAGATTCTCGTTCTTCGGCCATCTGCTCACACATTGTCCTTAGTCGATTATTGCACGCAACACCTCCTCCTAAGAGCAGTTCATTTTTCCCTGTATGGGCAAGGGCGCGCTCAGCGACTTCAACACATGCCGCGAATGCATGTTCCTGTAACGACCAACAAACGGCACCAAATTCTGCACCATTCTCGATTAGGCGTTGCGCAGCCGTCATCACACCTGAAAATGCAAGATCCATACCTCGTACTGCGAATGGTAATTCAAGTCCGTCCAATGAAGGGTTATCTTGGAGTTTCAGCCATTCAGCCGCTCGTTTTTCAATCACTGGTCCGCCAGGGAATGGAATGCCCTGGGTTCGGGCAAATTTGTCGAGCATGTTTCCAATTCCGATGTCAAGTGTCTCACCCAAAACGCGGTACCGACCATCAAGGTGTGCAATGACTTGCGTATTACCGCCGGAGACATAGAGGAGTACTGGGTCGTTACAACCACATTGTTGCCGACCAATTTCAATGTGAGCGACGCAATGATTGACGCCGACTAACGGGACAGATAACCGACTCGAAATACCACGGGCGAGTGCCGCACCTACGCGTAGGCACGGGCCCAATCCAGGACCTTGAGAAAAGGCAACAGTGCCGATATCAGTCGGCGATAATTGGTATTTTTCGAGTAACGTATTAAACAATGAATAAGCAATATCTTTGTGGTGATCAGCAGCTTCTCTCGGATGAATTCCACCCTTGTCAGGCCGAACAGTATCTGAGCAAGCAGGATATGGAGTTCCTTCGGAATCGACTAATCCAAACGACAAAGTGTGCGCCGTTGATTCAATGCCAAGCGTCCAACCACCCATCTCAATCGTCTATGCCAGAGAGCCATTGTTCTTCAACCCTCAGCCTCTAGCGGGATATATGCGAACAGTTTTCTTGGATGTTGGGCCACTGGCGCATCTGGCTGGAAACGGCTCATTACAAGGGCATTCTCTATTAGATTCAGAAGGATTAGTCGATGAACCCGGAATGGGGATTGTTGTACTCGGTGACACGATCGAAAAAATTGCACCATCTGGAGAACTCCAAGAAGAGTACGGTGCGCCAACTGACAAACCGGGAAGTTCGCAGGAAGTTTCGGTTCTTTCATTACACGGGAATGCAGTTATCCCCGGCTTAGTTGACGGTCACACACATTTACTCTGGGCAGGAGATCGTTCCCGCGAACTTTCTTGGAGGCATGCTGGGAAATCTTACAAAGATATTTCAGAGTTAGGTGGAGGTATCCAAGATACAGTCCGATCAACATCACAGGCAACTGATGAGCACCTCTTGCAACTTGGTTATGAGCGAATGCGCTCCTCGCTTCGTTCTGGAACAACGCACCTCGAAGCCAAAAGCGGCTATGGGCTTTCAACTGAATCTGAATTGAGATTGTTGCGTATCGCATCACAACTCCAATCTATGAATCATCTCCCTTCACTGGATTTGACATGGCTTGGCGCTCACGACACACCTACTGGTATGAATACAAAGGAGTACGTCGAACAAATATTATCCGAACAGTTACCACGTGTATTGGAGCAAGGTATCGCTCGTTCAGCAGATGTTTTTTGTGAACCTGGTTGGTTCACACTTGAACAATCAGAAGACATCCTCAAATCATCTCGGGCAGGAGGGCTTGACCTCCGTATGCACATTGACGAATTTGCAGATGGCGGTGGAGGTGGATTAGCGACTGAACTCAAAGTAACAACTGCAGATCACGCACATTACAGCAATCATGAGGCAAGAGTAGGGATGGAAGCAGCTGGCGTCAATACGGGTTTCTTACCCGGGACACCATATGCAATGGGTGCGCAATGGCCTGACTTTAACGAATCAATTGAGAATAATTTCACTTGGAGTATTGCGACTGATTTCAATCCTAATTGTAAAACAATAAGTTTGCCCTTTTTGGGTTCACTTCTCACGCAACGTTGTTCGGTACATCCGCTTGCAGCTCTCGTTGCAGCTACGCGTAACCCTTCCGAAACTTCGCCGCATCCATCTGGGAAAGTCCATGGTAGAATTCAGGAAGGCGGTATAGCAAATTTCAATGTCCTCAATGCCCCTTATTGGGAGGCCTGGTGTATGCAACCTTCGGACACTCCATTTGTTTCGACATGTTTGAATGGAAAACTGATCCACCATTGATTTATGTTTAAGTATTTTTTAAAAGACATTTACCGCTAATGCTATTGGAGATGAAATACAATGAAAATCAAGATAGTACTTATTGAAACTGTGGTTTGCTCAGGCGCTCCCGGAAAAGAAGCTCGATTCAAAAGAATGCTTGAAGTTCGCCAAGAATACAAACGTAGACAATCCGGATGCCTCGCTGCTTGGATTGCACAATCAATAGATGGTCAAGGATTGTTTCTCGTCCATTCAGTTTTTGAAAACAAACAATCTTGGAAACGCATTTCGAAATCGATCGTTGAAAAGCTCGATTCCAAAGATGGTGGTTTGGAAGGCGTGATTGGTGGCCCACCACTGGTCGGAATGTTCGAATCTCCGCTTTCTGCATTGAACATCGGCGGCGTTACGGAATCCGAGTGAAATACCATGAGTGGTTGTGTCGCATAATGTATGTTATACGACATTGGCGCAAATAGAGGATTTTTTGTGCTGCTCGAGTTTTACCTCGTAGCGCCGCAGTGGACTCTTTTCCATCACAACACCGACTTCAGGGGCAAATTATACGCGATTATCGACGCAAAGTAGGGGGTCGGAGCGACTAGAATTCGAGATTTTGATTCTTAGAAAAAAATATTGCAGTTTGCGAAGAATCTAAGACGAACTACTCTGTGCGAAGAACGATTCTCATGGATGTTGTTGAAGGATTCTGCCTGAAGTGCAAAACATATGGCCCGATTAAAGACGGCCAGCTCATAAAAATGAAAAATGGTAGAACGCGAATGGGCGGTGTTTGTTCACAGCCTGGATGTACCGGTAAGATTTCCAAGATCGTGAGTTGAATTCAACTGCCTACACCGATGTGGTTTAATACACCGTTTCAGTGGACAGGCTACCTAGGGGTTCGTGGTCTAGGGGTTATGACGTCGCCTTGACATGGCGAAGATCGAGAGTTCAATTCTCTCCGAACCCACCATATTTCAATCAACTTCTATGATTTATGAGTATTTGTTATTTGAATGGCAATTAGTATTTAACCCGATTAAGCACCAGATAATCAAAAATCAATCTACGAGAGATTCAGGTTCTGGGAGTTGCAGATCGTCAGGGTCAACCTTCGACAATGGTTTTTCTTCCTCATCCGTCATGGTAAAGTCTGTTGACCCGCCTGACCATGATGAGATTTTTTCACTTTCTTCGAACTCTTCATCCGGTATTGCGTGCTGGTTTGAGAGTGAATAGAGTGAAGGGTCGATGACTTCGCGCTCAGGGGTGGAATTGGGCTCAGGTGCTTCGCGTTCCTCAAGATGAATTCCGGAATGAAAAGTGCCACATTCGGGACAGCGTATGCTACCAGTCTGCTCTATACAGCCGCAAACTGGGCAAGAGGATTTACCTTTCAATGACTCAAGCGTGTCGTGAGACGTCATCCTTTCACTCCACAAACATATCGTCTTGGTATCCGGTGACAACGTCTCCAGTGCCATCTTCTTTGATAGTTACCGTATTTTCATCATCATCAAATTCAATGATGACTCCAAAGACTTCCTCATCATCTAAGGACAATCCAACATGAGATCCGATATCGATTTCGTCATCTGCGTCATCTCCTTCATCTTCTTCAACGTCATCCTCATCATCTGACTCTTCATCGGAATCTTCGTCAATTTCATCTTCAAGTTCAGAATCTGAATCGTCTTCATCTGCGTCATCTTCAAGTTCTTCATCAGATTCTCCGGAACGCGCCTCATCGGTATCATCTTCGACTTCTTTCATTGCTTTGGCTCGTGCTCTCCATCCTGGGACAATGGCAAGGTGGGTTGCAAGTGATGCGACCATACCAATAACGCCGAGGACCATCATGAATATTCCATCCCAATAGAATCCAGCAGGCATGGATAAAGCTTCTCCAGCGAAGGGCGTGAGTGAATTTTTACATTCTCCAATTTGAACTGAAGAATCACAAGGATAGATATCGCCTTCATCCCAATCTTCAAAACCAATCTTATAATCAGTTTCAAGAGCAATATTCCCTCCAGTTCCATCAATTCCAAGTGGTCCTATGCCACCAAGTCCGTTGATTAACCATGCAGCGATAAAGAGGCCGAAGGCCAAATGTATGAGTGGCCAAACGATATCATTCCATTGTTTACCCATCATTTTTCGTTGCATATCAGTAGGGAAGGGTTTCTCTACCTTTTTCGTGAGTCTCGATTCATCATCGACAATTTCGTCCGCATCCTCTAATGATTCGAGTGCAGCAACGAATTCCACAATATCGATCACACCATCACCATCGTCATCTGCATTTACTAGGAATGATTCGATATCCTTTGAAGTGACTTCTGTTTCAATGAGTCCTTCAATTACATTGGTGAATTCTTCCACAGAAATATTTCCATCTCCATCTTTGTCGAGAGAATTAAAGAATTTATTTGGAGAATCGCCAGATTCATCCATTGCATCGGAAATGAGGTGTAAAAGTGAGAGTGGTTCAGCCACATCATAGTCTTCCATTTCACCGTCTTCATCAATTTCATCTTCAATCTCATCGAGAATATCGTCCATTTCGTCAAGGTCAGATTCTTCGGATTCGTCACCCTCATCGAGCGTTTCCTCATCGTTTTCCGATTCTTCTTCCCCATCCTCATCTTCTTGCACAGGTTCAGAAACTTCTTCTTCATCCATTTCAGATTCTTCATCGGATGAATCTTCTTGTTCTTCATCGGATGAATCTTCTTCGTCTTCAGATTCATCTTCTGTTGTTACTTCCTCGACTGTCTCTAGAGGAGTTGACTCTTCCTTTTCCACGGCCGAGTATACCTCTCCAGTAATTGTTTCATGCAATTCACCGAGATCGATTTGACCATCACCGTCCTCATCGATGGTGTCTATTAAGCGGTCAACTTGAGATGGTGGCAAATCTGCCAATTTAAGGCTAAGTAGTCCAGATTTCAGTTCACCTGAGTCGATTTGACCGTCCCCATCCTTATCGAATTTCTTGAAGAGTACAGGGATTGAAATTCCAGTTTCAGCAAGCCATTTTCTCAAGACATCTACGACATCATCTGCGACAAAAATTGTGCCGCAGTGGCTACATTTGGTGGAATTCAATGGTACGAGTCCTTGACATGCTCCACATTCTCCAAGTGACTCATCGGATACGCCAGAAAAAGAAATATCACATTCAGGGCAGTTATCGGAATTGAGCGGTACGATGGCTCTACAAGCCCCACATTCGGCCATTGCGATTTCTTCTTTGGTTTCGTCAGCCATTACCACACCTGTTCCTCCCATTGCATCTTCGGATATAATGATTCATAGACTTTGAACGATGAACCCGTAATACGAGCAGTCGTATGCGCGGGGTGAGATCATCGAAAAAGGCCGAATATTTACTACCGAATTCATCAGTGACGACGAAACACTTGGGTGGGTTGATCGAGAAAGTCAATCATCCGAGGAACATATTCTCTTGTTTTCAAGATTGCCACATCGTCGCTTGCTTGAACACCTTGACATCAATTCAGTCGAAGCGTATTGGCTTACTGAAAGAGCAACTGAAGGCGCAATTCGACCTGATATTGCCACGATTCACAACCATATATCTCGACATCTTTCGAACCATGCAGGCATTGTAGTCCTTGAAGGGCTTGAATGGCTCATGACTATCAACGGGGAAGACGCTGTACTTTCATTCGTACGTGAATTGCGAGAATCTGTATATACGACTCAATGGACCATTATCTTGCCAATTCGTTCGCTCGCATTCGAATCACTTTGGCTAGCGCGACTACGGCGCGAAGCTCCAGCGATCGACCTCAGTTTGCCAAAGATCGATAATGAGCAGATGAGCCATACCGATACTGAATCACCTGAAGTAGGTGATGCTGAAATGGATTTAGGTGCAATGGAGATTTTAGAAGATGGCTCGCCTCAGTTGGTCATGTTGTCAAGATTACCATCAACTGGGTTCACACTGCCTCTTCTGCGCAAACGTATTCTTCAATGGAGAAGAATGGGTCTCGATGTATCTGAAGCAGAGGCTGCATTAAGTTTCAAACCGGATGAAGCCTATACTTTGTATGCAGTGGTTGAAGAAAAAGTCCGAAGAGCTGTTGAATTGGAACAACATCTCAATCTCAACACGTCTGCATTCTCTGCAACCGATGAAGCAACAGCGCGTTTCCGAATCAGGCAACTGACTGGGCTGGATGAACTTGAAAATCAATTCTTTGAAGATTAACGTGGCAGACGACCTACTTCGGCCTCAACTCTTGCCAACCATTTCCCATCGAGAAGTTCGTTCGCAACAGCAATAATATCGGCACTTGTACTACGGTCTCCTTCCAATGGTTCGACCACTGAACGAATTCGTTGTTTCATTGCTACGATTACCTTCGAAGGTTGGACTTCATTGAATTCTAATGCTTGGCATGCAACGATGAACTCACAAGCCAAAACCTCCGAAAGTCGATCGGTGGCTTGAAGTAAATTCCAACACGCAGTTGCACCCATGCTCACATGGTCTTCTTGGCCGGCAGAAGTGGATGTTGAAAAGATTGAACGGGGTGCTGCATGGCCGTGAAGTTCACCAAGTGAAGCGCCAGCAACATATTGGACAATCATAAGGCCAGATTCAAGGCCAGAATCTTTGGCCAAAAAGGCAGGTAAACCACTGCGCGCAGGGTCGAGCATCTGGTCAATTCTACGTTCCGAGATTGATCCGAGTTCGAACATTGCAGCCGTCATCGCATCCGCTGTTAGCGCTAACACTTCTCCGTGAAAATTACCTTGTGAAATCACTTCATGCGGACCAGGGTTCGAAAGATCAGGGAATATGAGTGGGTTATCAGTGGCGCTGTTCAGTTCAATATCCAAAGTGTTCTGTAATGACAACAGTCGTTCGTAAATTGCTCCGTGAACTTGTGGTGCGCAACGAAACGAATAGGCATCCTGTACTTGTTCACAATTAGTATGTGAAGCAATGATTGGAGAATCTTTGAGTATTGCTCGAATGCGTCGAGAAATCAAAACCTGACCTGGGTGCGGTCTAGCATGATGTACTCGTTCATCCGAAGGTTTGACGCTTGCCTTACGTGCTTCGATTGAAGTACAAAGGGCAAGATCGGCATACACCAGTAAATCAGCGATCCGTTGCTCAGCTAAAACTAAAAAACTACACATCTGACTTGTGCCATTAATGAGCGACAACCCATCCTTCGCGCGTAATTCAAGAGGAATCAAACCATGCTTTCTCATTTGGTTAAGTGTTGGCTCAGTCTTTCCATCATCAGACAAGACGTCACCCTCGCCAATTAGGCTCAATGCCATGTGGGAGAGAGGTGCTAAATCACCACTTGCTCCAAGGCTGCCAATACGAGGTATTGCAGGCGTGATGTCGAAATTGAGGAAATTGACCAACTGTTGCAATACTTCGGGATGAACTCCTGAATTTCCTTTCGAAAGAGAGTTGATTCGTACCGTCATCATGGCGCGTACGGACTCTTTCGACATTAATTCGCCAATTGCAGTCGCATGCGAACGAACCAAGTTGGTTTGCAATTGAGCCAAGTCTTCAGATGAAATCCGTTGGTGAACAAGGGCGCCGAATCCAGTATTTATTCCATAGACAGTTTCATTGTTTGATAAAATGCGTTCAACAACAGCACGAGCCGCTTCAATACGAGGGATGGCATCTGTGGAAACTGAAACTTGTGCATTACCTGTAGCAACTCGCATTACTTCTGCTGCCGTAAGTGTATGTCCATCAAGTGAAATAAGTGTCATTGCATGTCCTCCTGGAATAATCGGTCAAGTAAATCATCATCCATGTGATGAGGTAATGTGACGCGTAGCAACGGTTCTGAATCCATTGCCCTTTGGATGGCAAACTCGGCACCTTCGTTACGGGCCCATGCTCTACGAGCAACTCCATTATTGACATCCCAGTGCAACATCCGTTGAAGTCTCGCTTCGCAATCATCGCTCCCATCAAGAAGCATTCCGAACCCGCCATTGACGACTTCACCCCACCCAACGCCGCCACCGTTGTGGAGGCTGACCCAAGTAGCGCCACGGAATGCATCTCCTACGAAATTTTGAACGGCCATATCTGCCGTTTGAATTGAACCATCGCGGATGTTTGCAGTTTCTCTATACGGGCTATCGGTGCCTGAGACATCATGATGGTCACGCCCGAGAACAATTGGACCTGAAAGTCGCCCATCACCAATGGCTGCATTCATTGCTGAAGCAATTTTTCTGCGGCCTTCATCATCAGCATATAGGATTCGGGCTTGACTTCCAACAACCATATTATTTGCTCCTGCACCTCGTATCCAACGAATATTGTCGATCAATTGTTGTTGAATTTCGATGGGGGAATTAGGCAGCATTCCCTCAAGAACCTGGCACGCAATTTCATCGGTGACTTTCAAATCTGCTGGGTCGCCTGAACAACAGACCCATCTGTAAGGACCGAACCCGTAATCGAAGCACATTGGGCCCATGATATCCTCGACGTAACTTGGATAGCGGAATCCACCATCGTCCGACATTACATCGGCACCTGCCCGACTTGCTTCAAGCAAAAACGCATTTCCATAATCCCAAAAATACATTCCGTTCTCTGACATTTGATTGATTGCATTTGCATGACGCCGAAGCGTTGCGCGTACTTCATCAGCAAACCGTTCAGGCTCATCTGAAAGCATGGATGCAGCATCATCGTAAGAATGGTCAACGGGAAAGTAACCTCCTTGGAAGGGGTTATGTAAGCTGGTTTGGTCACTGCCGAGGTCGACAGAAACTTTACGCTCAACGAGACGTTCCCAAAGTTTGACGATATTTCCAATATAGCCAATGGAAAGGGGTTTTTTGTTCTCTGCCGCTTGCACCATTTGGTCAATGGCATCATCAACATCATCGGTTACAGTCGAAAGCCAACCCTGTTCATGGCGTTTATGAGCGGCATGCGCATTGGATTCGGCTACAATACAAGATGCTCCAGCAATAACTGCTGCTTTCGCTTGTGCCCCTGACATCCCTCCGAGCCCTGAAGTTACGAATGTGACGCCACCAAGCCCCTCGTCTCCACCAAGTCCGAGATGCGAACGTGCAGCGTTCAGTAGAGTAATTGTAGTCCCGTGGACAATGCCTTGTGGTCCAATGTACATGTATGAGCCAGCAGTCATTTGACCATATTGTGTCACGCCTAGGGCGTTCATTCGTTCATAATTATCTTGTGAAGAAGCGTTTGGAATAACCATGCCATTCGTGACAATGACACGTGGTGCTTCAGGCATTGAAGGGAAGAGTCCAAGCGGATGGCCAGAATACATAACGAGCGTCTGAGATTCAGTCATATTGCAAAGATAGGCCATTACCAAACGGTATTGAGCCCAATTTTGGAACACTGAACCGTTGCCGCCATAGGTGATGAGTTCGTGAGGAAATTGAGCAACTGCAGGATCCAGATTATTTTGAATCATGAGCATGATCGAAGCTGCTTGCTTGCATTGAGCGGGGTAGTCATCGATTGGATGTGCGCGCATTTCATACTCAGTTGGACGGTAGCGCCACATAATGATTCTACCAAAAGAGTTCAATTCGTCGAGAAACTCACTCGCAAGTACTTCGTGTTGACTTTCAGGGAAATAGCGTAATGCATTGCGAAGAGCGAGTTTCTTTTCCTTTGGAGTGAGTATCTGACGTCGAGGAGGTGCGTGGTCTACTGCATCATCCCATACCGGAGGTTCGGGAATTGTTTTGGGTATGCCTTCGCCGAGACTCATGCGAAGTGCAGATGTTTCGGCCCCCATGTTTGTTCCTTGGAGGTATTGCCCTTGAGCATTCTTATGATGACTCCTCAAATTTAAGAGTTAAATCAAGCCTTTTGGGAATGAGTTCCGGGTTTCCAAAGAGTAAAGATAAGGCCCGAGCACATCATGAGGAGTGCAAATATTTGGAATCCGTGTTGGAGTGACAGTATGTCCTTTTCAAGCAAATATCCGGCACTCGCACTTGAAATTGAAAAGCTGAGAGACATGATGAGCATGTCAATCGAAAACACTCGACCACGAATTTCATCTTCGACCCACATTTGAGTCAGTATTGTTGACAAAACCCAATTCGCACCGCTGGCCGAATGTGCAAGCATCACGAGGAATACAGTTAGCCAAACATTTGTACCAAGCGTATAACCAACGAAAAAGTAGAAAAATCCAGATATCATTACCAATACTCCGATGAGCATTGGCCATTTTTCTTGATCCGTAAGAAATTTACGTGCAAGGATTGGCCCAGTCCCTGTACCAATTCCACGGGCGAAAAAGAACAGTCCAAACCCGAGTGCTACGCCGAATCCATCGACATTGGAACCTGCTATGACGAGGAATACACCGGCCAAACCACCTCCAGCAATATTCCATGATGCTTTGGCGAATACAATTCGAAGCAATCGTGCTTCTTGCGCGATACGAGTCCAGCCCTTTCGGATGTTGGAAAAGGCAGTTGAAAACAATGGTCCCGAGAGTTCTTTGTCAAAAGTTTGAGGAATGGTCAATGGTATGAGGAGTACTGCGCCTAATAGGAACGTACCAGCATCGATGATAAACGCTGCATCTGTTCCGAAATATTCGACGACGATCCCACCAAGCATTGCACCTAAACACAACGCTGTCGACCATGAGGCCGCGTCGAGGGCATTGGCAGTAGCCAAGTCTTCTTTCGAAACAACATTGGGTAAAGCTGCTCGTTCGGCAGTGACATATGCTCCATGGAGCAACATCATAATTCCAGATAATCCGAGCATCCAAGGGATGTCTTCAGGGCCATCAACTGCTAAGAATCCGAGGGCGAGAAACATTTGGAGAACATTGGACCAAACCATAATGTGTTTACGATTCATCCTATCTGCAAGTAAACCGCTGATCGGTTGAAGCAATGCAAAGCACAACATTCGTACGGTGAATAAGATGCCAAGTAAAAATTCAGAATCTGTATATTTGAATATCAACAGGAACAAGGCAATGGTGTTGAACCATTCACCAAGCATCGAAATTACGGATGCCAGCCATAAACGACGGAACTGGGGATTTGAAGTTATGAGGTCCCAATAACCAATCTTTGTCATTCCTCTTCATCTCCCTTGAAAAGGGATGTTTCGGATTCAAGCGACACTTCAATCCATTTTGAAGTGGGCGTGTTTGAGACTGCTGCGGTAGAATTCAAAGGAACTAATGAGTTCGCCTCTGGGAAATACGTTGCAATGTTTTTCCGAGGGATTTCATATGCGACTACAAGCCAACCGGCAGAGTGTCGAGTTTCACCTTCGAAATGACTGGTTATCGAAACTTTTTGACGGTTTTTCCAACCCCTTTCAACCATATCCAGTGCGTTCATCAATACGATTCTTCGGTTCCCACTGAGGCCTCGATAACGGTCATGGACGTCATAAATCGTCGTATTATACTGGTCATGAGAACGTATTGTCATCATGATGAAATGATCTTCATCCACGGCAAGATTTGGCAGAGGGTGAGTGGTAAAATGCGCTTTACCAGATGGAGTTGTAAAAGTACGGGAATCTCGAGGCGGGTTCGGGAGTAAAAATCCATTTTCATTTCGAACACGTTCATTGTAGTTGTCGAATCCGAAGAGTGAACGCTCCATTAAATCCCGAATATGATCGTAGTTACCTGCCAATTCGAGCCATTTAATTGGAGAATCTGTGGACAGAAGTGATGCGAGGTTGGCAACAATCCAAGGCTCACTTCGTAATTCCTTCGAAGCTGGTTGAAGTCCGCCGCGTGATTGATGGACAATACCCATCGAGTTTTCGACCGTGACGAATTGGGTAGTTTCACCTTGGATGTCGATTTCAGTACGTCCAAGGCACGGTAAAATCAACGCTTGTTTACCAGTCACGAGGTGTGATCGGTTGAGTTTAGTCGAAACTTGGACCGTTAGTCCAACCTTGCGTAATCCTTCTGCAGTAGCGTGGGTGTCAGGGGTTGCAGAAATAAAATTCCCGCCCATGCAAAAGAAGACATCGACATCGCCTTTCCTCATCGCATGTATTGCATTGACGACATCATAGCCATGCTCTTCAGGAATGGAAATGTTGAGCCCCTCCTCCATCTTTTTGATGAATTCGGGTGGTGCCGCTTCCCAAATACCGACTGTACGGTCGCCTTGAACATTTGAATGGCCGCGTACAGGACAGAAACCTGCACCAGGTCGGCCTACATGCCCGCCCATGAGGAGAAGATTGACAATTTCTTGGATGACTGAAACTCCATTTGGTTGTTGAGTTAGACCCATTGCCCAGCAAGCGATGGTCGCTTTCGATTTCGCCAATACTTTACCGACTTCAATGATGAGTTCCTTTTCAATACCCGAATCCAATTCCAGGACTGGCCAAGTATAGGATTTTGTATGCTCGACCATCGTTTGAAAACCTTCAGTGCTCGTGTCGATAAACTCTTGATCGAAACCACCATATTCCGAGTGTACTTTGATAAATCCCTTCATCAATGCAGCATCACCACCAATGCGAACTGGGAGGTGATAATCTGCTATTTTCGTTGTGCTGAAATCTAATTTCATGTAATCTTGGGGGTGTTTGAAACGTTCGAGTCCAGCCTCTGGTAGAGGATTGATGTGAATGATTGTTGCACCCTTCTTTTTAGCATCGCGTAAAGCAGTTAGCATCCGTGGGTGATTTGTGCCTGGGTTTTGGCCAATGACCATAATCACATCTGCGTGATTAAAATCTTCAAGGTGGACGGTTCCTTTACCGATTCCAATTGTTGGGCCAAGTCCTTTACCACTCGATTCATGGCACATGTTCGAGCAATCGGGGAGGTTATTTGTCCCACTACTTCGAACCATTGCCTGGTAGAGGAACGCAGCCTCATTACTCGTTCGACCAGAAGTGTAAAACACAGATCGGTCAGGGTGTTCCATCGACTTGATTTCAGCAGCGATGATTTCAAAAGCACTTTCCCAAGTAATTGGAGTATAGTGTGAACTGCCTTTGGTAAGATGCATAGGGTGAGTGAGTCGACCTTGCTTGTTCAACCAGTAATCACTTTGTTCTGCGAGTTCTTGAACACTATGTTTCGCAAAGAAAGCAGGTGTGACTCTACTTTTCGTCGCTTCATCAGCTACAGCCTTAGCTCCATTTTCACAAAATTCGAAATGTGTGCGGTGTTCAGGATCTGGCCATGCACACCCTGGGCAATCGAAACCATTCTGTTGATTGACCATCGTGAGGGTTTTCGCAGAACGCATCAATCCCATTTTTTTGAATCCATGGAGCATTGATGAGGTGACGGCCGGAATACCTGCAGCCATTTTCTTCGGTTTCTTTATTTTCAATGACCGTAGGTCAGGTGGAGTATCTGCTCGGACATCATCCCTCATACGCTCACCAAGTCGTCCTGCGTAGGGGGGGTTCTCAAGGCTTGTTGTACTCTCAGTGGGAAAGAAGGCCAATTGCGACACTACTTTCACGCTTCATGAAGGAATAGATGCGCATTCCAAGACTTCGTGCTGTATCTGCTGCCAAGGTCGAACAAGCGCCTATGCAAACAATGGTGCCGATGCCAGAACGGGCTGCTTTTGCTACAATATCCCACCCACACCTTCCGGAAAGGAAAAGTAATTCCTCATCAAATGAAACACCTTCAATCAATCCGCTGCCAATCGTTTTGTCCACAGCATTATGGCGGCCGATATCTTCTCTGAGATGTCTCAAACCAAGATGATGATTCCACAGTGCTGCAGCATGCATGCCGCCAGTATCGGCAAAACCGATTTGGAGAGTTTTCATCGATTCTAATGCTTGGTAAAGAATCGGATGTTCAATTGGCAAATGAGTACTCGAATACATCGGCAAACCTTCCATCAATTCTTCCAACCCATCTGCGTTACAAGCGCCGCAGGATGAAGTAATCACACCACGATTAGAATCCGGTGAAGATATAGGTTGGTCGATCGACACGTTCACAGAACCACTCAAAGTTTGTTCAGCTTCAATCTTAGCATCTGGGAAGCATCCGTACCCTTCACTGCATGCGTGACCAAGGAACAATTCCTTTAGGTCGGTAGGTGTTCCGAGTAAACTGGCGATTTTAATCTCTTCAGAATGCAAGTGAATTAACGTTTCACTGGCTAATTGGTCTTCAGCAAGATGAGACCGGCCAGCGGAATATCGGTGAATCCCTATGCGGCGGCTACGCTCCATGATTCGCTATTCAACCTCAACTTGAAGTCTCTTCGGATTCATCTGGTCGTTCAATATCGAAAAATTCGAATTGCAAATCAACTAATTCGCTACTTGATTTCGCTTCTGCGTAGGCATCCAATGGCTCCTTATTGAGTTCGAAAAAACGTTCACCCCATCGGAATGCGCCAAGAACCTCACGCGCCTGTTCTCTTTCGCCGATGAGGTACAGGACAGTTGCAAGTGCTTCGGCCGTTGTAAGGCGGCCAGGTTTGCCCCAATTGACCGGGTTTGCTGCTAAGAGAAGTGGAAGCATACGCGGCTGAAGTCTCGTTTTATTCATTACTTGCCGGACACTTTCTTCGATGTGCGCCCAACTGCAATCAAGTCCAACAAGTGAACCACCCTTGAGAAGCAATTGATGATCTTCGGGTCCAAACACTTTCCCACACAACGGTTCAAGGATGATACCACGCTTTGGAAGGGTGTTAAGGCGCTTGTGAAGTCGAAGATTTCCCCGCTTTGAAGCGAGAACTGCAGTATTTTTCTTTGGGTCGTCCTGTGCAAGCCAAACCGCATGTACAGAAATCTTGGGCATAGGCTCACCTAAGGTCGTCAAGGTAATCGCCAAGCGTCATTCCACGCCCCGTTGAATTGTCAACTCTCTGGGTTTCCGAAGGTGTGGAAGCCTCATAGAGTGAAATTGAAAGAACTCTTTCAAACTTCTTGAGTACGGAATCCGTAGGTCTTTTCCCACTTTCTGTCGATTTGACAATATTCACTGTTTCTGCCATCCTCTTGCCGAGCACAGATTGATTCCAACCTTTTGCCTTACGGGCATTGGTAATTCGTAGAGCATAATCGTCAACCAGTTCCAATGTTGATTTGAGCATGATGTCTTTTCCTTTCTTACCTTTAGCCGAATATGGAGTAAGGTGGGCAGGGCGCGCATTCATACTTTGAGCACGTGCCAAGCCTGGTGCAGTCTCCTTAGGACCAAGGTTCATTTTTTCGGAACAACGGGCGCAAGCAGTAACTTCTGCCTTCCCCATTTTGACATGACGGACACTGACTTTCATTGCACCACATAATTCACAATCTGCCATGCCACTCAGTCCCACTTAGTGGTCATGGTGACTGTCTTTGAAGCCTTCGGAAGGAATGACAGCAATTTACGAGAGCGACGACTTAACAAACTGTAGCCACGACGAGTGTTTGAGTCCAATGAGTTCCGAGGTTGAAAAAAGCAATACCCCTCATCCATCACACTCTGATGATGAGATTAAACAATTAGAAGAAGATTATCAAAAACTTCTTGATGATTCTCAGAATTTAATCAATGAACGTTCTTATCTTGAAACGGAGATTCGCACACTCAAGAAAAGAGCTACTCGGCTTGATGATGAAGTTCGATTGTTGAAAACTCCACCACTGATTATTGGACATTTACAAGATGTTCTAGACGAACGTACCGCTATCGTACGCTCATCGAATGGTACTGTGTTCCAAGTGTCTCTCAACCAACGTTTAGACCCAGAGCGATTGAGGCCTGGTACACGCGTTGCATTGAATCAAGATACTTTGGCAGTGATTGAGGTGCTGCATGAAGCATGGGATCCTATGGTGAGCGGGGCAGAAATGGTAGAGAAACCTGATGTCACGTATGATTCAGTTGCAGGACTTGATGAGCAAATCCAAACGATACGGGAGGCAATAGAATTACCGCTCCTCGAACCTAAACTCTTCACCGATATTGGGATTGTCCCCCCAAAGGGAATTTTACTCGTCGGTCCACCCGGTTGTGGAAAAACACTCCTTGCAAAAGCTGTAGCACATCACACAGATGCAACGTTTATCCGAATGGTTGGCAGCGAGTTGGCTCAAAAATACATTGGCGAGGGTGGAAGAATGGTGAGGGAATTATTTTCCTTAGCCAAGGAAAAATCTCCATCGATTATTTTCCTCGATGAAATTGATGCCATTGGCGCCAAAAGATTGGATGGTTCAACAAGTGGAGACCGTGAAGTTCAGAGAACATTGATGCAATTGCTTGCGGAACTCGATGGTTTTGATTCGCTTGAAAATGTTAAGATTATCGCTGCAACGAACCGGCCTGACATTCTCGATGATGCATTGATGCGTCCTGGTCGATTCGATCGTATTGTCACTATACCTCTCCCAGAGGCTGCAGGTCGCAAAGATATTCTTGCCCTCCACATCTCAAAAATGTCAACTTCAAGAATCAATTTGAAGGCGATTGTCGACAAAACAGAAGGATATTCGGGAGCTGAACTCAAAGCAATATGCGTAGAATCTGGGATGGTGGCAATTCGAGACAAGCGGAACAAAATCACACAGGCAGATCTCTTACTCGCTGTTGAAAGGATTCAAACTAAGAAATCAACAAGCGGTGTGACTTCCTCGCCTGATGCCCTATACGGTTGATTTTCTTCATTCGAAGTGTTAACATTCAAAGCCCGCCACTTTAACCTCGGCTCATGGAAGCAATTGTTGAGTGCGTACCAAATATTTCTGAGGGTCGCGATACAGATAAAATAGAACGGATTATTTCCGTTGTTCGCGGAATCAACGGATGTGCTGTATTGGGGGTAGAACCCGACAGTGATTACAATCGGACCGTTATTACAATTGCAGGGGAACCTGAAGCGGTTAAAGAGGCTGCATTCCGACTCATTCAAAAGGCAACAGAAGAAATTGATATGACGACTCATGAAGGTGAACATCCTCGCCTTGGAGCTGTTGATGTTTGCCCCTTTGTCCCTTTGAAAGGCGTGAGTATGGAAGATTGTGTGCGATTAGCACAATCTTTAGCAGAACGAGTTGGGAAGGAATGCAACGCCCCTACATTTTTGTATGGTGCAGCAGCCTTGAATGATGAGAAGAATTTGCTTTCAACAATCCGAAAGGGCCAATATGAAGGATTAGAAGCACGGCTTAGTGGTGGCGAAACACCTCATTCTGAGCACACACGGTTTCCAGATCATGGGCCAAAAGAATGGACCGAACAAGCAAAGCGCTCTGGTGGAATCACGATTGGAGCGCGTGGAATCTTAGTTGCATACAACGTCAATATAGACGAACCTGATGCAGTTGTTGCGAAGAAAATAGGCTCACTTGTTCGATCAACAGGACGCCTCATCAAGCAACCCGACGGCAGAAAAATGCGATTCAGTGGAGTATTGCCAATGGTGCAAGGGATGGGTGTTTCACTTGAAACTCATGGAATAAGTCAAGTTTCAATGAATTTACGAGATGTCGAACAATGTCCTATGCATGTAGCCTATGAAGCTTGCAAAAGTATTGCAAACGACCATGGTATTGAAGCACCAGGAAGTGAACTTGTAGGATTAGTCCCTCTCGAAGCAATGCTGGAATCTGGTCGCTGGTATGCAGCAGAAGGTGAAACGGATGAACTCGTACTCGTGAAGGCAGCAATAGAAGGATTAGGATTAAGTCAACTTGAACCGTTTACACCCGAAAAAAGAATAATTGAATGGGCTTTGCTCGAGGCGGTGAACTGATGAATTGGATGGACATGACTCTTCGTGAGTTCCAAGATGCTTTGGCTTCATCAGACCCAACACCGGGAGGGGGGACTGCCGCTGCTGTAGCGTTAGGTCAGGCAACTGCGCTCACTCGCATGGTTGCTCAATTGACTTTAGGTAAAGAGAAATGGCAAGAAGGGTGGATTGCTGCTGAAGAAGCGGAAAGAATTTCTGAAAGAACATATTTGCGTTCTGGTGAACTCGCACAACTTGACAGCGATGCCTTTGACCAAGTGATGGCTGCATTTCGACTTCCCAAATCCAACGAGGAAGAAGTTCAGGTGCGCCGCAACACTATCCGACTGGCAACACTCAAAGCATCTGAGATCCCTTACGAAACCGTTGTTCTCGGAATGGAACTCCTAGCATGCCAAGAAGCATTAGCGGTTCATGGGAATGGAAATGCAGTATCGGACGTAGGTGTTGCAGCCCTCTTAGCCAGTGCTGCAGTCAAAGGTGCACTTTTCAATGTCGAAATTAATCTGCAGTCATTGCCGGATGAAATGGGTGCTGAAATGCGTGCAAAAGTCCCTGGGATTCGAATGGAATGCAGCGAGGTCTCTCGGAAGATCATGCACGCAGTTCATGAGCGCATGGCTCAATAATCAGCGTACTTGCGACCCTGTTGAGATATCGCCATCAATGGTGACGAGACGAACATTTCCTTCACCGTCATCTGCAGCGAGCATCATGCCTTCAGAATTGACGCCGCGCAATGCGCGAGGTTTGAGATTGGCAACGAACACGACGGTCTTACCTGTCATTTCATCAGCCGAGTAGTATTCCTTCAAACCTGCACAGATTGTCCTTCCTTGTTCCGTACCATCGTCAATTGATACGACGAATAAACGGTCAGCATTCGGGTGATCTTCAACCGTAGTGATTTTCCCAACTCGTAGGTCAACTTCCATAAATGTCTCGAAATCGAGATAGGTTATTCCTTCTGGTGCATCTGTCATCTTCTTTTCCTCCGTAGGTTTCTTTTTCTTTTTTCCACCTTTCACTGTGTGGACAGGTTGTTCTTTTGATTCCGAAGAGTCGACAAGTGACTGTTCGGAGGCGAGTATCTCTTCTAAATCGAGACGTTGGAACAATGGTTCTGGTTTGTCGGTATTCCATGTCATTGGTGCGGTCCAATCAATCGCAGAGTCCCAAGACATCTGTGAAACATCACCTGATTGGCCAAGAGATGACCACAGGCGAGTTGAACTGAAAGGCAAAAATGGCTGCATTATGATGGCTAAGAATCGGGTAATACGCCAACCGAATGAGAGGGATGACATTGCGGCATTACGTTCCTCAACGTAAAGTGGATTCGATCCATCATTGGATTCTGAAAGATATTTCCATGGTGCCGCTGATTGTAATAACTGATTGCCAACCTGTGCTGCGTTCATTGCGAACCGCAATGCTTCTTTGTAGCGGTGGCGAGACAGTGACTTCGTTATTGATGCATGAATCTCTTCCAGTTTTTGCTGTGTTGCCGTAGTACCTTCAAGGTTATCAAATACAGCGAATGGTCCACCATTTACAATTGGCAAGCGTGCACCAAGAGTGAGTACGCGATGAACGAAATTACCGTAAGCCGCAATGAGTTCACTGTTGATTTTTTCAACGAAATCTGGCCAGTTGAAATCAGTATCATGGTTTTCAGGCATGTTGATCCCAAGATAATAACGCAGTGTGTCGGGGTCAAAACGCTCTAAGAAAGATGGAAGCCAGACTGCATGTTTACGAGATTTTGAGAATTGACCTCCTGCAAGCATCAAATATTCCATGGCAGGAACATTCGTTTCTAATGCAAAATCGCCTGGGCCCGGCAATTGAACTGGATCCTCGATTGTCTTACCTTTTTGAGCATGGTTAAGGCCCATGATGAGAGCAGGCCAGATGACTGTATGGAATGGGATGTTATCTTTGCCAAGGAAATACAAGTGACGAGGTGTTGTACCATCTTCTGCTACACACCACCACTTTTTCCAAGCATCCTTACCGTTGCTATGATTCTCGGGGGCTGCGAATTCTTCCGCCCAAATCCGAGCACATGTCGAGTATCCTTGGACGGCCTCGAACCATACATAGACGCATTTGCCATCCCATTCATCACCGTCCATTGGTAGAGGGATGCCCCATGCGAGGTCACGCGTGACTGCACGAGGCCTCAATCCCATGTCGAGCCATTGTTTTGTCATAGCGCGAACATTGGATTTCCAACTACCTTGCTGGTTGGCGGCATGTTGTTCGAGAACTTCTTGAAAAGCATCAAGTCGGTAGAAGAGATGGTCAGTATCTCGAATCTCGATTGGAGCATCTGGGTTCATTTTCGATACAGGATTTTGAAGTTCCACCGATTCATATGTGGCTCCACATGCATCGCATTGGTCACCTCTAGCGCCATCTGCAGAACAAGACGGGCATGTGCCTTCGACGTATCGATCTGGCAAAAACCGTCCACCGCCATCGGGATGGAGTTCGTAATATTGTTCCATTGTTTTTGTTTCAAAGAGTCCAGCGTTCATCAATTGGAGGAAATTCTCTTGGACCATTTCTTTGTGACGAGGGTCGGTAGTGCGGTTGAACAACGAACCACCGTATTCAATACCTCGTGAATCGACGTGAGGTTCCCATGAACAACCGAGGTCCAGTAAGGCTTGCGAATTCAGAGCATGATATTCATCAACGACTTGTTGCGGGGTTATGCCTTTTTGCTCAGCACTCACCGTAATGGGTGTTCCATGTTCATCAGAACCAGAGACCATGAGTACTTTATTGCCTCGTGCACGTTCAAAACGAGCTTGGATATCCGGTGGTAGATAACACCCAGCAACATGGCCAAGATGAAGAGGGCCGTTGGCATACGGCCAAGCGACGCAAATCAAGACATATTCATCGGTCATAAGGGCCCCTCAAATCAATGGAAAAGCACCCACCTCTTGACTTTCACCCCTGTTCCTTCAACAACTGCTTCATATTTCGATGTTGAAGTGTATGGAGGGACATTTTCAATAACCCCTTGCTCGTCCTAAAGACAGGCCACCCGCTAGGAGTCCCAGAAGTCACATGGCAATGACCACCTTAATCCTGTATGCATCTCTCGCTCTCGGAGTCTCCTTTATCTGCTCAATTTTAGAAGCAGTTGTTCTTTCAATACCGCACACCTATATTGCCGTATTGGAAAGGGATGGGAAAAAAGGTGGCGCAGTTTGGGCGAATCTCAAAGAAGATGATGCCGTAAAGCCACTTACTGCCATATTGACGCTCAACACGATTGCCCACACCATGGGTGCTGCTGGAGTTGGTTCACAAGTCCAATCTATTTGGGGCGAGAGTGCCCTCACTGTCGCTTCGATCATTTTGACAATTGCCGTCTTATTCTTGTCAGAAATTATTCCGAAGACATTAGGCACTGCATACTGGAAAAAACTAGCTCCTTTTACTGGAAAGATCTTGAATATCTTGATTAAACTTCTAGCAGTATTGATTATTCCAATTCAAGCACTCAAAGCAATTTTACCCAAAGGCGACCATGCATTGGTCACCCGCGACGATGTTGCAGCACTTGCTGACCTTGGTGGAGAAGAAGGGATAATTGAGGAAGATGAGGGGAAGGTCATTCAAAACTTACTCAAACTCCGTGAAATTAAAGTCGTCGATATCATGACTCCTCGAGTCGTCATGACTGCTTTTAATTCATCGAGTACCGTCCAAGAAGTCTTGGATAATCACAAGATCATTCGTGTATCGCGGATACCTGTTTACGATGACACCATCGATGATGCATCGGGCATTGTTATTCGTTCTGAAATCCTTATGGCTGCGAGTCGAGATGAATGGGAACTGCCTATGCGTGATTTTAAGAAATCAGTCATAACTCTACCATCGACTGCGAATGTGGATGAAGTTCTCGAAATGTTCCTCGAAAAGCGCCAACAGTTTGCCTTGGTCCAAGATGAATTCGGCGGAACCTCAGGTATTGTAACGATGGAAGATGTATTGGAAACACTCTTGGGTGAGGAAATCGTTGATGAACTCGACGAAGTCGATGACATGCGAGAACTTGCACGTGAACAAGCAGAGCTAAGTGAGCATGTTTGAATCGAAGGTTTCGAGCCAATCAAGTAGATGGCTTTCCCTCTCATCATTTGTTTGCGACCCTGAATGTGTAAGGCTTTCAATCAGATGGTGCGTCAAGAGGTCGCTCTCAGACATCATCTCAACCGTTGCATCATAATGTTCACGTCCAAGTCGAGAATCAGTCATGGCTTGAAGGCATAAGGTCGGTACCTGTGGCATACCCCATTGAGGGATGTCGAATTGTTCGAGATCATGAGATGTGATTGAAGGGTGCATTGCTTTTACATCGCGAAAGACTCTGGTCAAATGGAATGCTTGCAAGAAATATGGAATTTTCAACTTCCCTCGTATTTCGTCAAGAATTCTTGAATACAGCATCAGTGGTGATTCCAAAATTAATCCACTTAATGGTAAACCATATGGCGTATTGTCAGAATCAGAGGCAAGGCGGGTACAAATATAGCCGCCCATGCTATGGCCGTAAAAGAAGATCTGAGATACATGATTTGAATCAATAATCGTATCGAGACGCATGATATGGTGCTCCATATGTTTGGTAGCTGTAACAGCATTCCATCTCGGTATGCTTGTTGATTGACCATGGCCTGGCAACTCGCAAATGACAACATGCCAACCCTTCGCTACAAACCATTCTGCACGCCCAAGAACTGACGCTGAACTGCCCCTCCATCCATGAATGAATACAATGAGGGGGGCGGAGTGGTCTTGTTTGAACGACAGCATGTGTGTAGTGATTGATTCAAAAGTTCTCAAATGAGACTCCCATTCGGATAAATCGATCGAACTTTTTGGTGCTCCTGGGGCGATGAAAAGAGCACTTGTCATAAATTCCATATATGCATTATACAAGCAACAAATGACCAGTGCAATCCAAACCGCTACTGGAATTATAAATTGGTTGAGGAGCGCGAAAATGCCGATGAAAGTTGCCAATATCCAAAAGAACGTACGTATCCACTTTGAAGTCGAAAATGACATAGAATCACCAAGTAAAATCACTTAGCTTTCTTCTTGTCTTTCTTTTCTTTTTTGTCTTCAATAGATTCACTTTCATCTTTCGACGGTTCATCTTTTTCAGAAACCAATGCTGCTTCCTTTGATTCTGCATCAGATATAAGTTTGGCAGCCTTCTTAGCCGATTTGTCTTCTTGGCGTTGTGTGAAACGGTCACCGTAAGATGCCATGCCTTCGAGCTTACCAATGAATCCAGTTGAAACTTCACCTTCAGCAGGTACGTGCTTGACAAGGAATGCCCCGAACAATGAGTCGTAAAGACCTTGATTCGATTCACTTCCCTTCTTCATCGAAGAATTAACGAAGTAGAGGATGATGAACGTAACTCCAAGTATGGACCAAACTGATGCCCATATCTGTTCGCTTCCTTTCGTAGAAAAGATGGAACCAGCGAAAATCATCAAGAAGATGATCCCCAAGAGTGCAAGAATTCCTGTTGAGTTCACAAAGAGTGCATGCAAAAAGTTAGGTTTATTGCCAGCAGATGTAATGTTCTTGGTACGGGACACGAAATTACCGAGTGTTCGTCCTGACATGATTGGTACAATAATCAAGTTCAGTGTTAATGCAGCAAGAGCTATTATCGCGAAAATGGTTGTGAAAGCATCAAGGATTGTGACCGAGAATAGAAATCCGAAGATAGGGCCAAGATTTACCACGAAGTTTGTTAATCCAGCAATGCGGCGTGCATTTGGAGAAGCGATTTCAAAGTCTCCAGGAAGTCCTTCTGGTGTGGCTCGGACTTTCTTAGGCTTGACTGCCTTTGCAGTAACTCCTTCCTGTGCAGGTCTTGCCTTTGCTACGGCTTTGGCAACAGGTCTTGCCTTTGCTACGGCTTTGGCAACAGGTACGGCCTTAGCCACAGCCTTTGCGACTGGCTTTTTAGTTGATTTTGAACCAACATCACTTGCTTTATCGAGTAATCCCATTATTTCACTTCCTTCAATTAATTTCAACTATCATCTGACTGATAGAGTGTTGCGACTGTACTGTAGACTTCGAAGTTGGAGGATTCAACGAAAGCATTGATTGAATCTTCACTCATGTTTCCGAGTTGGCCATCGACGATCGCCACGAATTGTTTACGCAAGTCATCTCCAGCAGATGCTGCATCGCTGGCTACTTCCTGGTATATTTCGAACTCTTCGCTTGCGATGAAAGCCGAAACGACTTCTTCCGAAAGGTCAGAGCCAAGGAGATCGTCGACAATTGCTACGAAAGAGACAAACAGTGCATCAGCGTCACCAGCGAGTTCTGGACTTGCTGCTTCTTCAGCCACTGTTGGTTCAGATTCTTCTTCTATCATAGCCATGACTAACTTACGTTCAGACATGAGTCCTTCGAGAACGGGTCGGAGTTGTGCAAGTAGTTCTGCATCTCCGGAAGATTTGGCAGCCTGGTATTCAGGTTTGAGTGTGCGGAGTTCATTTTCGAGAGAAGAAAGTTGAGACTGCAAATCGTCTGATTCTTCATCATCAAGTAATTCAACAACAGGTGCGTCACGGATTTCAGAAACCTTAGAATCGTGCTCTTTTTTGCGGAGAACAATAATTTCGCGGTCGAGTGAATGTCCGAAACGATCTGAATATCGGTCAAGTAAAGATCCAGTTTCGCCTTTAGCTAACCGGTCAATGTGCCCATAGATTTGTTGAAGCGGTTTGTCTGAACGCTTAGCCCACATCGTCCCATACTCATCGGATGATGGTTTGGCAGCAGGAAGTGGAAGAGGTGTTGGAGCAGCAGGGAGCGGCATAGGTGCAGCGGGGAGTGGTAAAGGTGCACCAGGTACTGGAAGTGGTGATGGAAGTCCTGCAAGTGAAGGCAAAGGCATGCCCGGCATTGGAGGGAGTGGCAAACCCGGCGCAGGGAGGTTTTGAGCATTCTTTTTCTTGCCTTTGCGTAGACCCATGTGGTTCACCTCTAAACCGTTGGATGCGGGTGGAGTCTTGAACCTTACCTTCGTCTTTGCACAAGATTATGGTAATTCAAAGCATTCTGAGAATTAGGAAACGACTTTCGCCCAACCTTTCAAAATAAGGAATGTCGCTCCGGCTTCATGGATTTCAAACCGGTCTCCAGATTGTTTATCAAACACTTTGTCTCCAAACTTACAGATCGAGTCGTCAACAATCATTTCGACTTCCATTTTATCTTGAGTATTGAGAACCACTGCTTCATGCAATGCCGAATAAGGGTTCGAGCCATCGGGGTCAAGGCGACTAAGTGGGAATTCACTGACCCGCATTCCAGTCTTGCCATGAAGAGATGTTGGCCAACGGATTTGTCTTCTGACATCGATGGTTACGACTTCATCAGTTTCACCAGCGGAACCTAGAACTACAGACGAATCTGTTTTCAACAAATCAAGAAATAACCCTTCATATTTTTCTAAGACTCCGAAACTTCCATTCCGCAGACGTTCAGCACGAGCATCGTGATTGACGACATCGGCTAATTTTTGAATTGAACCCTTGCCCTTTGTCGTCGTTCGACCTTCACGCTGTGATTGACTCAGCAGTCCTAGATGAAGCGCATTGATTTCCGCAGTGAATCCTTGTTCTTTACGAGATATCGTGCGCAACTTTTCGATCATATCGCCCATACCATCTCGTATACGACGGGTCCAACCTTCCGACGTCAGGTCATGATAACGGGCAAGGCCACCTTTGACATCGACGCCTTCACCACGGATATAGGATACGATTTCACGGCGAGCCTCGGAATCGAGGTGGAATAAAGCAGGGTCGCGATAGTGTAGATGGAATCCACGATGACCTGAAAAGGTGACTTGCAAATATTTTTCATCAAATCCAAATTCCGGTTCAAGGAAATCATTCCAAAGAGACCAAGCTTGTTCTTGAATGACCTCAAGCATTCCCGGGAAGTCTTTGTCAGTCACCCCTGGGAGGTGATCACCATCCAAATCAAAAATGAGATCGGCACCACGCCAGATTTTGTCAGACATCTTGAGTTCAAATGGACGGTCCCAATACGCCGTTGAATAAAAACAAGAATGCATTGAACGTTCAGTGATGAATTGGCGTACTGAATTCATGTCACTGAATCCCTTGTGACGTATTGGAGGTGAACCACCAAATGGAATGAACATCCATTCTCTTGTTTTTAATCGTGGTGGAGTCCAAAATTCTGAGCTTCGGTAGTACGCACCAAATCGGTGTGCGAATCTTGCCCAACCTGTCGCCATGGAATACCCCAACAAGACGTAAGAGGTGAGGGTTATTGAATACACGCCGAAATTACTCGGTCATCCAGAAGCGTTCTTCAGCCTCTCCAACAGTAGTCGCAGTGTCTGCACCAGTTGCTTCGACATAATGTTCCCAGCACATGTAGTACTTTCCGACAACCATTGCATTGCCAAATGTGAGGCGGATGCCACAGTTTTCACACCTTGGTCCGATTTCGCCGTTTGGTGCTTGTGCGAGCGTAATATGTTCGTGTGGCATAGAATCCCTCTCATTACTACGCAGAAGCATGGAGTCTTTGAACTTGAGGTTTCAAAAGACTCATCTTTCTACTTCTTCCGATTCTGACACACACCCCGATATAGAAATCGGGAGCAAGTTCACATGATTCACTAGGTGCTGGATCGGCAGAGCCATAATGACTCATACTTGACATTCGTTGCCATGTTGAAATATGACTCATTCATTTGAACCGATAAAGGACATCGATTCAGTATCGAAGTCGGATTGAATCAAGCCAAGTTCTTGGCCCTCACGGATAAAACGACGGACCGATGCTCGGCCTTCTGCTTCGTAATCGATTGTTCGGTCATTGACATACATCCCTACAAATTCGCGGTTGGTTTCATCATCGATTCCTCTGCCCCATTGTTTAGCAAATTCTAATGCTTCATCGGGTGATTGAAGTGCAAATTCGATACTCATTTTCGTGTATTTTGTAATATCTTCCATAACTTGTTGACCGAGATCTCGTCGAACAACATTGCCACCCAATGGCATAGGCCAGCCATCGGTACGTTCATTCCACCAAACTCCCAAATCAAGATGAACCTCGAGGTTATCATCGACATAGGTCAATTGCCCTTCGTGGATAATCAATCCACTTTTGTATGTGCCATCAAGAATTCGAGGGATGATTTCATCGAAAGGAACCACTGCTATATCGCAATCGCCCCAAGAAAGACGCAAGCCGAGATACGCACTTGTTTTCAGACCGGGAACAGCAATCGTCGATGAACGAACTTCATCCAGAGAGGCTCCTGGGAGTGAAACAACCATTGGTCCATATCCTTCACCCATCGAAGCACCGCAATTCATCAAAGCGTAATCTTTGGAGATTTCAGGGAAGGCATGAATAGAAACTGCTGAAACTTCGAGTTCAGATCTCATAGCACGATGATTGAGTGTTTCAATATCTTGCAATTCGTGAGTGAAATTGTAGCCTGGTGTAGGGAATGCTCCAGTTGTCATGGCATGAAACATAAATGCATCATCAGGGTCGGGGGAATGCCCGATTCGAACTATCTTATTGCCGTCTTCATCGAGGGGTAACTGTGCCACCATGATGCTCCCACATTGGGGACCTTGATGAACCAACCGCCAACAACAGATAGAGAAGAGAGGAAGTGTGCGCCAAGTTTTCAAGTGTAGCCACCCAAGAGAGTATGGGGCGGAGGGCATGTTGGCGGGACTTTCCAAATTCCAAACCCGAATATGCCTCCTCATGACCCTTATATTCATCATTCCATCTGGAGCGGGTCAATATTCAGATATAGCCTATATGGATGCTACGATTACACCCAACGCAAGCGATTCAAGGACAGTCGATATGAATTCA
>Ga0209711_10000128_pt1 | contig 74345 bp, 70 predicted proteins | sample ArcticOcean_MG_C_7_FD_187441 | JGI IMG/M metagenome (GOLD analysis project Ga0209711, IMG submission 187441) | Marine microbial communities from western Arctic Ocean - ArcticOcean_MG_CB11_88 (SPAdes) (version 2) | ecosystem: Environmental > Aquatic > Marine > Oceanic | place: Arctic Ocean... | reverse complement strand
TGGATGTTAGCGAGTTAAGCAGCGTCGCAATTGGGGATAAAGCCATCCTATGGGGTACCGACTTACCAGTAAATGAAGTGGCTGATTACTGCGACACTATAGGTTACGAACTTCTGACCCGAATGCCGTCTAGAGTGCCCCGCAAGTATATAAACTAGACGTTAATTTGCAGGGCTGTTTCAGACTTAACATCTTGTATCACCACATAGGTATGCGTCTGGCTGATATCACTAATTGACGCCAACTTCTCACCTAAAAACCGCTGATAATGCGCCATATCTGCAACACGAATTTTGATCAAGTAGTCAAAACCGCCGGCTACCATCTGGCACTCCTGAACCTCGGGAAGATCTAGCATCTGCTGATTAAAACGCTTAAAAGCCTCCGTGGTTGAGCTGACTAATTGAATTTCAATATACGCGCAAAGTGCCGCATTAGCTTTCACCGGATCAACCAATGCCACGTAGTCCGTAATAAAACCATCCTTCTCAAGTCGCCTAACACGCTCTAAGCATGGCGTCGGCGTAAGGTTAACCTGTCGGGCCAACTCAACATTGGCAATCCGGGCATTTTTTTGTAGTACATTTAAAATACGCCGGTCAATGCGGTCCAACTCAGCAACTGTCTTCATACTTCCCCCTTGATCGACGCCTTTTGACCGGAAGATCATTCGCGCCCTGCTCATCCGGACAGTGTAACTTATCGGCAGTGAACTGCAAAATACAAAGCTCCTTAAATAGGCACTTATTCGATATTATATGCTACTTATATGGATATTTTGGCGCTAAATATTAATGGAATTAGACAATAATGCAGTATAAAAGATTATGGTGTAATTATGCGAACTACTCTCAACATGGCAACTCTGCGGCAAAAGATACAGTCAGCGACGCAGGCAGATGAGCACACGACTGTCACCCAGATTTTGCACGGCAACCCCCTGTCAAAGCGTGCTAGAGATTCCATTCTATCTACCTCTCAAGAATTGGTTATGAACTGCAGACAGAATCCAGACACCGGTGGCACACTGGACGCTTTTTTACTGGAATTTGGATTGTCCAATGCCGAAGGTGTAGCCCTAATGTGTATGGCCGAGGCCTTATTGAGAGTTCCCGATGGTCTTACCGCAGACCGCTTGATTGCTGAAAAAATAAAAGACGGTAAGTGGGTAGACCACCGCGGTCAATCTGAGTCACTGTTCGTCAATGCCTCAACCTGGGGCCTAATGTTAACTGGACACTTAGTTAGCCTTGATACAGACATAACCGATAAAACAGAAGGTTGGGTAAAAACGCTCACCGCGCGCATGGGCGAACCACTGATACGCACTGCAGTGATGCAAGCCATGCGCATTATGGGAGGCCAATACGTGCTTGGCCGGACCATCCAAGAAGGCCTTAAACAAGGCATTAAACTGAATGGTGTCAACACTCGTTTTTCCTTCGACATGCTAGGTGAAGGTGCTAGAACTGACGCCGACGCACTTGGCTATTACAGAGCCTACAGCGACGCCATTGACGAAATCGGTGCCGCCACTCCAAAAACTCTGGTCGACGTGAAAATTACCGATGGTATATCGGTTAAGTTGTCAGCCCTCCACTGCCGCTATTATTTCTCTCATCATCAAAGCGTCATGGAGGAATTGTTGCCGCGCATTAAGCAACTCTGCCTGCAAGCAAAAAGCTACAACATTGGCTTATCCATTGACGCAGAAGAAGCCTATCGACTAGAGATATCTCTGGATATATTTGAGGCCTTGGCCTGTGATCCGGACCTTGACGACTGGCAAGGATTAGGCTTTGTATTGCAAGCCTACCAAAAGCGTGCCCCTAATACGGCCAAATGGCTCATTGCTCTAGCACAAAAAACTAACCGCAGAATAATGGTTCGCCTAGTTAAAGGAGCGTACTGGGATGCTGAAATTAAGCACGCCCAAGAACTGGGTCTAAAAAGCTATTCAGTGTTTACCCGCAAAGCACACACTGACCTCTGCTATCAACACTGTGCCGAATTACTCCTCGGCGGCGGTGACTCAATATTCGCTCAATTTGCCACTCATAATGCCTATACCGCCATGATGATTTTAGAGCTGGCCGGCCATCAAGAGTTTGAATTTCAGCGCCTGCACGGCATGGGCCATGGGTTATATAAGGAACTTAAAAAACAAGCCACAGGCAGACAGATACCAGTACGTATTTACGCTCCTATTGGCAATCATCGAGACTTGCTCCCCTATCTAGTGCGACGACTACTTGAGAATGGCGCGAACAGCTCCTTCGTCAATCGCTTTTTAGACAAAAAAACGCCTGTTGATGAATTAGTCTGCGATACTCGCAAGGAGGTCATGCAGGCCGTGCCTTATCAGCACAGCAAGATTCCGGTGCCCAAGCAGCTTTTTGAAAGCGCTAATGAAGCGCGCTTAAATTCAATGGGTATGGACCTTGACTCACCGCAAGAGGCTGCAGAACTGCTAGGGGTGGTTGCTCGCACCTCTAAAGATCTTATGGTCGCGCACTCCATCATTGAGGGTAAACCCTCAGGTACAGGCTTACAGGAACACTTCAATCCCGCCAATAATGCCGAGCTTATTGGGCACTACAGCAGCGCGGACCAAGAGGCTATTTTAAAGACCTTAGATTCAGCACATCTGGCGCAGCCAAGCTGGGAGCAACTAGGCCATTTTCGGCGCGCCGCCATCCTGGATAAGGTGGCGCTGTACATGGAGCAAGATTGTGCTGAGATGATGAGCATACTTGCCCGTGAAGCCGGGCGCACGCTTAATGATGGTCTATCTGAAGTACGCGAAGCCATCGACTTTTGCCGCTACTATGCTCTACAAGCTCGCAACCTTGGCGATGCCCAGGAAGCGGATTATCAGGGGCGCGGTGTGTTCTTGTGTATCAGCCCATGGAACTTTCCCCTCGCTATATTTACCGGCCAAATTGCTGCCGCACTAGCGACAGGTAACAGTGTTATTGCCAAACCTGCCATGCAGACACCGGTCATCGCCAGCTACACAGTAAAGCTTTTCCATCGTGCCGGTGTCCCCGGTAATGTGTTGCATTTATTATTGGGGAGCGGCTCCAAAATAGGTAAGTTGCTGGTGCAAGACCCCCGTATTGCTGGGATTGCCTTCACCGGCTCAACAGCCACTGCAATGATCATAAATCGTCAGTTGGCTGAAAGACCCGGTAGCCCAGTTCCGTTTATTGCTGAAACCGGCGGTCAAAACTGCATGATTGTTGACTCCACCGCCCTACCTGAACAGGTAGTTGATGATGTCATTACCTCCGCTTTCCTCAGTGCAGGCCAGCGCTGTTCTGCCTTGCGAGTGCTGTTTTTACAACAGGACATCGCCGACAATGTACTGACCATGCTTTCCGGTGCTATGGCCTCTATGCATGCTGGCGACCCAAGGCTACTAAGCAGTGATTTGGGGCCCGTCATAGACCGAGGCGCACAAGCTGAATTGAATACCCATATCGAGCGTATGCATCGTGAAGCGACGTTTGTCGCCAAGGTTAAACTTGACCAAAGTTGTCAACACGGCAGCTTTATTGCGCCCCATGTCTTTGAACTCAACTCCATAGACCAACTTGAAGACGAAGTCTTTGGGCCAGTACTTCATGTCATTCGCTACGCGGCGAAAGATCTGCACGGCGTTATTGCTCAAATTAATGCCACCGGTTATGGCCTTACCCTCGGCATTCATAGCCGCATCGAGGCATTTGCTGAGACCGTCTTCCGCAATACTATTGCTGGCAATACCTATATCAACCGCAATATGGTGGGGGCTGTTGTAGGCGTTAATCCCTTTGGTGGTAGAGGACTGTCTGGCACTGGACCCAAGGCCGGAGGCCCTAACTACCTACTGCAGTTTTCAAACTGCGCGCGGCAATTACCCAACGTCTCGGGTGACTTTGAATTAAATCAGTTGCCCTCAGCACCCACCACTGAGGAATCTGCGATGCTCGGCAGAGCCCAGAAAGCTATGGCAACTTGGCACAAACACGCCATTGAACAGCGTATTAGCATGACATTTAGAGCAACCGCCGTAATGGCTGATACCACTGTTGATGGCATCCTGAGGGAAAAGTTAGCCGCACCCTTACTTTTACCGGGGCCAACCGGAGAAGAAAACCAATTGAGTCTGGTCGCCCGTGGTGTGATGTTGGTTATTGTGCAAGACAGCGACACAGCGCAGGAGACAGTCAAGCAAATTTGCAGCGCCCTGCTTTGCGGATGCCCGGTTATTATTGCAGCGCAAGACAATCACATTAGCGCAATACAAGATATTCAGCGCACGTTTAAAGCGGTTGGTCTACCTGACGGACTGTTACAGACTGTTGATTTTGATCGCATCGGCGCCCTAACTCAGCACCCTGATATAGCCGGCGTGGTGGCCAATAGTAAAAACGCCAACAGCCAGTCACTGCGACAGCTAATTGCTCAACGTGATGGCAGTATTATTCCGCTAATAGAATGGCCCAAGAGCAACAAAGGCTATAACTATCACTGGCTGTTAGGCTTCTTAAGTGAGCGAACCCGCACCGAGAACTTGGTCGCGCGGGGTGGAAACACTCAACTGTTTAACTTAGCCGAGTAGCCGTTATTTGAACTGCCACTCGACGCGGCCGGCAAAGCTGTCGGAATTATTGGTGAAACGAACAAAGGATGGGACCACGCGATAAAAGAAGCTTTTAGAAAAAGCTGCCCCAATGAGCTGCTCTTGCTTGGTTTGCGGGTTATCTATCAAGGCTTTTATTTCGGGGAATCTACCGAAGTATAGGGCCTCAATGGCTGCTGTCTCATGCTCATCAACCTGCATTATGGTAACTTGCATCTGCGCACCACGAATTGATTGCCACTGACCGGTGTAATCTGAATAAACAGATACCGCGGTAGTATCGCCATCGGCCAGAGCTTTAATATGCCTGCTGTTAGCAGATGACAGAAAGTAGAGGGTAAATCGGTCTTGGGTAGTGTCAGCGACATAGAGAACCGGCGCAGACCAATCCCCCTCACTATCATGGGTCGATAGAGTTAATACCGACTCATGATGCAAAAACTGATGCAGCTTAGTGACGTCTTTAGACATTACCCTGCCAGCGTTCAAGGTTGTCAGTTTCTATATCAAACAGATCAAGTACTCTGGCTACCGTGTGATTAATAATATCATCTACAGTCTTAGGGGATGTGTAAAAGGCCGGTGATGGCGGGCAAATAATGGCCCCTATCTGACTAGCTTTTAGCATTAGTTCGCAGTGGCCGGTATGCAGCGGCGACTCTCGGGGAACAATGACCAGTTGGCGACGCTCTTTTAACATGACATCGGCGGCGCGGATAATAAGATTTTCTGCGTAAGAATTTGCGATCCCGGACAAGGTTTTCATGGAGCATGGCACCACAATCATGCCGGCGGTCTTGTAGGAGCCACTGGCAATGCTGGCACCAATATTTTTGTTGTTGTGAACCTCATCGGCAAGGGCCTCAACGTCAGCCACAGACCATTGGGTCTCAATACCAATATTCATCTTGGCAGCTTGGCTCAAAATGAGGTGCGTTTCAACTTCAGGGTCCTGCGCCAGGGCTTCAAGCATTCTAATGCCATAAATCACACCGCTAGAACCTGACATACCAATAACTAAGCGTTTCATTCACACAATTCCTTAAGAAGGGACTTCGATATAGCGCCAGAGCCACACCAGTTAGTATTTTGCCTTGTTTAAGGCATATTTAATAGTCGGCTCAGCTCCCTGTTACTCTATAGGTGTTCAAGCTCGGTCTTTTTGGCATGGTACATAACCAACTCAAGTACGGGCTTGATCGTGTTACTAGATGACTCATTCAAGCCTTAGTTTTTCCCTGATATCCGGCCCAACTAGGGCCTACCTTATCCATCCGCGCGCTATAGGGGCAAGACAATAAGCCCCTCATTGGGGTTCATTTTACCCACCACTACGTCGGCATACACCTCAGTAAAGGCGTCAAAATTAGCAATCGTTTCAACACTCATCCAGCCTGCACTCTGTTGCATGCGAGTCATCATAAATGCACCAGTGCGCTGATTAAATCCGTCTTGGCCCCAGTCACCAATGCGCTTTTGAACGTGGGCCGGCGCGAAGAAAAAGTTACTTCGCTCTCGGTTAATTTGAGCGGCCAGAGGATCATTATCAGCCAGTGTTTCCCAGTGAGTCATACCAACGCTAACGCAATTAAGCATATTGTCTCCCAATGGCCCATGTATGGCACCCAACACTGCTCTATTACCAGCCATATCAACTATTACAGTAGTTTTACTGGCATCAATGGTGTCTAACGCGTCGTAACAGATAATCTCATCATAACAACCTAGAGACTTCACAAAGTCATAGTTGGGTCTGGAGGTAATGCCCACCACCGTTGGTGCACTTTCGTCATCGGCTAATCCTTGGGCCATACCAATTGCGGTTTTACTGGAGGCACTGAGAACAAGTATCTGTTCAGCACCATGATAGCCTTCGTCTTGTAGGGCATCGCACAAACAAAATGAAGTTACGTGCAAAGGATTTAATAGAGCGCGAACATTATCACTGGACGCATCGTAGTTAGCCTCACCTGACATTAACAGGTAGTTGTTGTAAACCGCTGGCAGCTCTGCACGATGCGGTGCACCATCCATAAAACGCTGCGCAGATACTTTAATTGGCGACATAACAAGAAAATCAGCGGGTGGAAAATAGCCATAAATGCGCTCACCGACCGTCAACCCGTCACACTCAGACGATGTAATCTCTGCGAAGCCCCAAACAGGCAAACAACCCCACTCCCCGTTTTCATTGGCAGTGGCGGGAAAGAACTTCCAATAGCCTATAGTATCGCCCGCGGCCCCATAGGTGACATTGTTTGCGGTAAAGGCAAAGCGCTCAATACTAACCAGAATGTCGCCATCTTTTAGGTCAGCTAAGGCTTGAACCTTGTCTGTATTAACCAGGCGTGACTTGGTTAGGTCGGTTTTATAGGTTTGAAATTCACTCATTTTTCAGCTCCTTGAGCTAGCTCTACATTAAATTGTTGTAACTTGGTGATCGCAGGCATGGCATTATTTTGAATACGCTGCATAATTTTCATTTTTTGCTGGTCATCTTTGTCAACGCTACTGATTAGTTTTGTAAAACCATCGAGCCGATTTTCTCGAATCCAATGGCGCAGCGGCTTATCTTGCGACCAATTAAATTGGTTCATCATCATGGCCAATGTCATAGGAATAAAGTCAACATCATTATTAGGCGGCGGCACCAGTGAGCAAAGACTGTTTTTCTGTGCATCTGTATCGTACTGAACCTCAACATAGGCCGCCATTGAGGCACTAAACGCTGGCTGATAGGCTCGTATCATCTGCGGTGTAATACAATTGCCATCAAATATGGGCACTGGTTGCTTATGACCAAAAGAGCGCTCTAAACTCGCGGAGCAGTCAACATGGACATGAGCATTGCTAGTTTTAATCTCACCCTTCGCTAACACAATGCGATTTGCTTCAATTGCTGTGACATGCCCCATACGCACCACGTTCTTAATACGCTGCAACTGCGCAATTTCAGCCTTACTGATAGTGGCTGCATGAAACATAGTCGGCCTTACTGCCTGATCTAAGCGTACGAGATACCCACCCTCTTCGAGACGATCAAACATATCTTCAATAGAACTAGCACCGCCAATAGCCTCGTATTGCGCGGCTATTGAGCCTACCGAGGAACTAAAAAACTCCTCTGTTGGCTGCGTGTTCTCGCGGTCTAACAGCCAGGCATCACGAGATCGTATCCAGGTGATGTCATTGGGGTCGACGTCGCTAGAAAGAAGCCATAAACAGGCGTCTATGCCCGTCTTCCCTCCCCCTATGACAACGTAACCTTCAGGCTTACTAGTGACCTTAGGGAGATCATTGAGCGGCATAAAGGTCACTTCAGGGGCGATGGTGAAGTTGGGCGTATGCGTGGACGGCACTGCGATGGTTAAAAATGTCGCATCGACTAACTTCTCATAGGAAACCTTGTGTGCTTTGCCGGTAAGTTTTGACCTAAACGTGCCGTCACCCTCGTATTCACACATTGGAAAATACTGCACTCGGCCGCTGGCTAAAAAGCGCTGCCTCATGACATCATCAAAATAAGCGAGCAATTCAGCGCCAGTCGCAAGATCGCTCATACCCTGATTGAGGCCAATATGATCGATATCACCACGGCTTAGCTCTTTTGAACTAACCCCAAAAAAGGCGGAGGGTTGATGGAGAGTGACAAAGGGATATGCCATATTCCAGTGACCGCCGGGCTTGGCGTATCGATCAACAATAATGATATTAGCATCTGTCTCAGTGAACAGTGTGTCAGCAAAGGCCATGCCTACCAATCCACTACCAATAATTAGATAATCTGTCTTTAGTAATTCACTCAACCCATAACCCTTGATTTATTATTTTTAAAATTTCTAACCCTGTGATCTAAACTACGAAATAATCAGCCGAAGCGCCGAAATACGCCCTGAAGCACATTACCAATTATGCTTTAATGGTATCCTCTTCTACGGTGATAGCCAATAGGCCTTTAGGGTAATGACTCAATAATCAACGTTGGTAATATTAATAAAGATTTTAGAGATACCACTATGCGTTACACACTTTTTTCCACGCCACTTTTCACGCCATTATTGCGTGTACTGTCTAAAATCATCTTGAAAATTATTCGATGGCAAGTGATTGGGTCTCTCCCTGAAGACCAAAAGAAATACGTTCTTATAGTGGCTCCGCATACTTCAAACTGGGATTTTATACTATTTGTTTTGGCAGTATCAGTATTGCGCCTAAAACCGAGCGTACTTATTAAAAGCACGCTATTTGTTGGGCCTCTAGGCTGGTTTTTGCGTTATTGCGGCGCTATTCCCGTTAACCGCTCACAGGCAAGTTCATTAGTGACCTACATTGCTAGTATCTATGAGGAACGGGATGAGTTCGTGTTAATTATCACCCCTGAGGGTACTCGCAGCCCGAACCCAAACTGGAAGCGTGGATTTCACCATGTGGCAACAACCGCTGAGGTTCCTATTCTGGTTGTCTATGTCGACAGCGCTATAAGGACCATTGGCATAAAAGGGCTGATGGAACCCACTGATGATGCAGATGCAGATCTACGTGAACTTAAAACGTTTTTTGATGCCAAAAGAGGGCTAAAACCACAAAATTATGCCTCCTAAGAGCCTGAGGTTTTGATATTATTGATCTCAATTCACAACACCATCACGGACATAACTCATCGACGACCTAATATTAAATTGGCTTAACAGCAATAAACAGCACGCCTGGCTAATGATCCCGTTATTGGCCTTTCTCGAAGCCTGCCCTGGTATAGGCCTTTTCGTCTCCGGAGTGATTTTATTAACCGTCAGCACCCTCTTATACACCGAGCAAATCGCGACGCTGTCACAGATACTGCCCTTAGCTTTCGCCGGCGCATGCTTGTCAGATCACCTAGGGTTTTACATAGGCCGCGTATTTGGACCCAGGCTTCACCAAACCGCATTTGCACAAAAAAGAAAGACTGAAATAGCCAAAAGTGAAGCCTTTATCTTGAAATACGGTACCCTCTCTGTTCTGGGTGGTCGCCTAATACCTGCGGTGAGAAGCCTTGTACCCATGACGATAGGCATTAGCGGGACCTCGCGGCTAAAGTTCTCGCTGGTGGACCTAGTGGCCTGCGCTATTTGGGCTGCAGGACTTGGCGCTCTGGTGGTTGGTTTAGAATCCTTTCTCAAATTATAAAAATTCACTCTAATCCCGCAGTCTAGCCCAACATACTTGAATCAACCGTAGAGGTCTATGTCACTTAATAAATATTAATCATAGCAACCGTTGATCTTGTTGAAAACTACACCTACTGCTTGACTAAAATTGAATATAACGGTATCCTTATATTAAAATATTTGAATATAATGGACTTATGGCTGATCAGGGAAGTTTAGAAGACGTGCTTGTTGCTATGAAAGGACTTGCAGATTTAACGAGACTGCGCCTCGTTCACTTGTTAAAGGATGGAGAGCTCAGCGTTAATGAAATTGCGCGGATACTAGAGCAAAGCCAACCCAGAGTGTCACGTCATCTAAAATTATTGTGCGATGCAAATATCTTAGAAAGATTCAGAGAGCAGCATCACATCTATTATCGGGTTCCAACCCATGGGCTTGGCTATAATCTAGCATCGATCCTCTCCCCTTTTATTCCTGAAAATGACGATCAAATTGCTAAAGATCATCGTCGTAAGTTAGCTATCGCTGAGGAGCGGCAGATGCTAAACCTCGAATATATTGAAAAAGATGCACCTGAATGGACCCATCTACATAAACTGCACGGCAATCCTGATTCATTTAAGTACTCAGTAACTTCAGCTATGCAAGGTCAGGCAATAGGATCACTCCTTGATATAGCCACTGGTACAGGCCGGATGCTGGAGATTTTAGGACCCGTGTGCAGGCAAGGTATTGGGATTGATATTTCAAAAAAGATGGCTAATGTTGCACGAAGTAAACTTCAGCAACAAGGGCTTAGCCATTGCACAATTCGCCAAGACGACATGTACCAAATGCGTTTCGCAGCCGATACTTTCGACACCGTCACTATCGATCAAGTACTCTATTTTGCAGAACAACCTGATGCGGTTATTGAGGAAGCTACTCGCGTGCTCACTCCGGGTGGTCGCTTATTAGTTATTGCATTTACCTCAGCCAAAAGTATCCATAATATTGAACTTGGGCTGTCACCAACTAGCATACAAGCATGGTGTCGTAATGCCGGCTTGGAGCCCGACACACCAATTAGCTTACCCGGAAGTCAAGCCAACATTGTTTTACTCATCTCAACAAAACCGTACTAATCAACCAAAACCAAGGAGCAAGCTGTGGCATTAGGAGCCCATGAATTACGAGACAGAATTCAAATTAATCTCAATAACTTAATCACCCCAAAGGTTAGTTTCGAGTTTTTCCCCGCCAATACAGATTCGATGGAGAAGATACTCTGGAATAGTATTGAGAAGCTAGAACCGCTCGGGCCAGAATTTATCTCTGTTACTTATGGTGCTGACGGTTCAACTCGCGAACGCACCCATGATGCAATAGCATCAATTCAATCACGTAGATCCGTAGATGCGATGCCTCATCTGACTTGCGTTGGCGCTAAAAAACACCAAATAGACGAGATCGCTGATCAGTATATAAAGCTAGGTGTCCGTAAAATTATGGCACTTCGAGGTGACCCGCAAGGCGGCGCTGGATCAGCTTATACACCTACTCCGGGAGGATATGATTATGCTGAGCAACTTGTTGAAGGACTCAAAGCTCGACATGATTTCGAAATCTATGTTGCGGCCTATCCCGAAACTCATCCTGATGCCCCCAGCCCACACTTTGATCTTCAGAATTTACAAAGGAAATTTGATGCTGGTGCCAGTAAGGCGATTACACAGTATTTCTTTAACACTGACAGTTATTTACGGTTTCGTGATGATGCTGTTCGCATGGGTATTAAAAATCCAATTATCCCGGGGATACTGCCCGTGACTAATTTTGCAACGCTACAGCGGTTTTCTGCAGCGAGCAGTGTTGCATTACCCAAGTGGTTAAAAACGGCATTTGATGGTTTAGATTCAGACCCTGAAACTCGTCAATTAATCGCTGCGAATATTGCTATTGAGCAGGTGATAACTCTGCAAGCTGAGGGTATTAATGACTTTCATTTCTACACCCTAAACCGAGCAGAGTTATGCTATGCCGTTTGTCATGCACTGGGCGTACGAGTTGCTCAAATACCACGAAATAAAGTTGCAGAGGCTGCCGCATGAAAGATCTATTGGTTGCATCTACTGAAAATATCACCCCAATAGACCCGACAGTTCGAGAGCGCTTTTGTCAGATATTAAGACAGCAAGTTGCGTTTCTGGACGGCGCTATGGGCACAATGATCCAACAATATGACTTACAAGAACATGACTACCGAGGTGAGCGTTTTTCTGACTGGCCAAGTGACCTCAAAGGTAACAATGATCTGTTAACCTTGACCCAGCCCCATATAATTTCAAGTATTCATAAACAGTATTTGGATGCCGGAGCCGACATTATTGAAACTAATAGCTTCAATGCAAATGCGCCTTCCATGGCAGATTATGGTCTCGAGGATTTAGTATATGAGTTAAATTATAGGGCCGCGTCACTTGCTCGCGCAGCCGCTGATCACTCTGAAAAAACATCCGGCCAGCAACGTTTCGTAGCTGGCGTTTTGGGACCCACTAACCGAACCTGCTCCTTGAGTCCTGACGTTGAGGACCCTTCCTTTAGAAACATTACCTTTGATCAGTTGGTTGTAACCTATAGTCAAGCCACGAGCGCTCTTCTAGACGGCGGGGCACATTTAATAATGGTGGAAACGGTATTTGATACCCTAAATGCTAAGGCGGCTCTCTTCGCTATTGACTGCGTTGCTCAAGAGCGCGGCATTGACATCCCAATTATGATCTCTGGAACTATTACTGATGCGTCCGGACGCACGCTGTCAGGACAAACTACCGAAGCATTTTGGCACTCTGTTCGACACGCTAAGCCAATATCTATTGGTTTAAATTGTGCTTTAGGAGCAGCTGAACTCCGACCCTACCTACAAACACTTTCTAAAATAGCCGAATGCTTCATCAGCGTGCATCCTAATGCAGGACTGCCTAACCAATTTGGCGAATATGATCAGTCTGCCGCAGAGATGACTGTTGTCATCAAAGAATTTGGTAGCGAAGGTCTTTTTAATATTGTTGGGGGTTGCTGTGGCACTACTCCTACTCATATCAGGACAATTAAAGATGCGGTGACTGGTTTATTACCGCGAGATGTTCCGAAAGCACCAAAATCTCTGTTCTTAAGTGGACTAGAACCTCTAGAGATAAATTCAAGTAGCCTGTTCGTTAATATCGGTGAGCGGACCAACGTTACCGGATCTGCGGTATTTCGTAAATTAATTGAGGCTGAAGATTATGAATCTGCCATTCAGGTTGCCCGCCAGCAAGTAGAAAATGGCGCACAAATTATTGATATCAACATGGATGAGGGTATGTTGGATTCGGAATCCGTGATGGTTAAATTTCTGAATTTGATAGCCGGCGAACCTGATATTGCACGAGTTCCGATCATGATTGATTCCAGTAAATGGTCAATTATTGAAGCAGGACTAAAATGCATCCAGGGTAAAGGCGTAGTCAACTCCATCTCAATGAAAGAAGGTGAAAAGCAGTTTATCGAGCAAGCGAAGTTAGTCCGACGCTACGGCGCAGCAGTCGTTGTAATGGCGTTTGATGAACAGGGGCAAGCCGATACCTTAAAAAGAAAGGTCGAGATTTGTCATAGAGCCTACACTGTATTGACTACCGTGGTGGGTATGGATCCTTGTGATATCATTTTTGATCCTAATATTTTTGCTGTCGCAACAGGTATTGAAGAGCATAACGAGTATGCACAATCATTTATTCAGTCCTGTCTTGAGATAAAAAAATGTTGTCCGGGTGCGTCTTTGTCTGGGGGGTTATCTAATGTCTCTTTTAGCTTCCGTGGAAACAATCCTCTGCGCGAGGCTATGCATTCGGTATTCCTGTACCACGCTATCCAAAACGGTCTCACAATGGCCATCGTTAACGCAGGACAACTAGCAATTTATGATGACTTACCCGCTGAGCTCCGCGATGCCGTAGAAGATGTGATCCTCAATCGTAACCCAGAATCGACAGAACGTCTGCTAAATCTAGCCCCTAAATATGCACATAGTCAGTCTGCTTCTTCGACAAAGGAAGAGGCTGATTGGCGAGGTCTACCTATCAAAGAACGTCTTACTCACTCGTTAGTAAGTGGTGTTGATACATATGTTTTAGACGATGTTGAAGAAGCTCGTCTTGCCTCCGAAAGGCCTCTTGATGTCATTGAAGGATCTCTGATGGATGGTATGAATCGTGTTGGAGACCTTTTCGGTGCGGGTAAAATGTTCCTTCCGCAAGTGGTTAAATCAGCTCGGGTTATGAAAAAAGCAGTGGCATATTTAGTACCGTTTATTGAGGATGAAAAAGGCGGTGTCCCTATGAAGACCAATGGTAAGATTGTTCTTGCCACAGTGAAAGGTGATGTCCATGATATCGGCAAAAATATTGTTGGCGTAGTACTACAGTGTAATAATTTTGAAGTCATTGATCTTGGCGTAATGGTACCCACTGCGAAAATTCTAGATATCGCCGATAGTGAAAGCTGTGACATGATCGGACTATCTGGGCTAATTACACCATCACTGGATGAGATGGTAGGTGTCGCGAAAGAAATGCAACGCCGAGGAGACTTACGACCACTACTCATTGGAGGAGCTACAACCAGCCCAGCACATACCTCTGTCAAGATCGATCCTAACTATAGTGGCACGGTGGTCTATGTTAAAGACGCATCAAGGGCTGTAGGTGTTGCACAGCGTTTAATGCGAGAGCCATCTGCATTCGCAGAGCAGCTCGCAGCAGCTCATAGTAATAAACGGGAAGCCTGGGCGTCGAGAGCTAAATCGCCACTAAGACCTTTTCCACAGGCGCTTACACGTAAGCCGAACATCGACATGAGTCGCAAAACAACTGCACCCGTAAAGCTTGGTGTAACAGAGCTTTCGCCGACACTTGAAGAGCTTCATGAATTTATAGACTGGATGCCCTACTTCAATGCATGGGAATTTAGTGGTCGTTTCCCGGACATCCTTTCTGATCCAATAAAGGGTCCTGAAGCTCGCAAACTCTGGGACGACACGCAGCGTTTACTCAATCAGATCATGACAGAAAAGTGGTTAACACCTAAGGGAGTTGTTGGCTTATTCGCAGCGCGCTCACTAGGTAATGCTATAGCGTTACAAGACGATGGTAATAATCAATCGGTAATACTTCATTGTCTGCGACAACAAAAATCTCGAGATGATTTAGCATCCCACTCTCTCGCTGACTTTATTGACCAAAAAGATGACTATGTTGGGGCGTTTGCTGTAACTGCTGGGCACGGTATTGACGAACATATCTCTCGTTTTGAAGCAGATCACGATGACTATAATGCCATTATTTTAAAAGCATTGGCAGATCGATTCGCCGAAGCATTTGCAGAGTGGGCTCACAAAAAAGTTCGCTGCGAGCTATGGGGCTATTCAGCCTCCGAAAAATTAGACAATAATGCGCTCATAAAAGAAAAATACCAAGGGATTAGGCCTGCTCCTGGTTACCCTTCCTGTCCGGATCATCGTCTTAAGTTGGTCATTTGGCAATTATTAAACGCCGACAAAACCATTGGTGTATCGCTAACAGAGTCTTTGGCAATGTGGCCATCAGCTAGCGTCAGCGGATTTTATTTTAGCCACCCTCAAGCGCACTACTTCAATCTGGGACGAGTTGATAAGGACCAAATTGAGGAGTATGCCAAGGCAAGAGAAGAAAGTATCGATGAAAACGAAACTTGGCTTGCTCCGGTGCTTGGATACTAGTGGCAATCTCAGACAATTTAATTCGTTTAACCTAGGAGATCACAGGTAACACTATTTAAGCTTAACCGCGGTACCAAATGCTAGAATTTCACAAGAGCCATCCATGATCGCGCTAGTGGTGAAACGTATGCCTACGATGGCATCAGCGCCCTTCTGTTGGGCGCTTTCAACCAACCTAGTAATTGCTATATCGCGGGCCTCATTGAGCATTTCGGTATAACCGCGTATTTCACCGCCGACAATACTTTTTAAGCCAGCCATAATGTCTCGGCCAATATGTTTTGCCTGAACTACGTTGCCGGTGACAACCCCCACGCTATCTATGATGTCTCTTCCGGGAATTGTTTCTGTCGTTGAATAAATCATTCACTCTGTCCTTGGCATGCGCCTTTAGTTTATAGTTAGAAGATAGGGACAAATTCTGGTGGATGCAACCGCAATCACCTCAAAAGCTCGATCAAGCCCACAAAAAAGCCCGCTTTGGCGGGCTTTTTTATTTTTACTAAGACGCTCTTGCTAATCCATAGACAGAATCACTTTACCCTTGGCACGGCGCTCAGCAATGGAGCCAAACGCAGAGCTATGGTCATCCAGAGAATAGACCTCGGTAACCAATGGCGTAAATTGACCTCCGTCAATCATCTCTATTAACTCTCTGAAGTTCTGTTGAGACGATAATGGATCTCGAGCAGACCAAGCACCCCAAAATACACCGACCATAGACGCACCTTTGAGCAAAGCCAAATTAAGCGGCATTTTAGGAATTGGACCAGAGGCAAAACCAATCACCAAGAACCGACCATCCCATGCAATAGCGCGGAATGCCTGTTCTGAGAAATCACCGCCAACTGGGTCATAGACAACATCCGCTCCCTTACCCTTGGTTAGCTCTTTCACTTTCTCTTTGAGATTCTCAGTTGAGTAGTTAATGCGCAGATCAGCACCCGCTTCACAGGCAAAATCAAGCTTCTCTTCAGTGCTGGCGGCAGCAATAACTGTGGCACCCATAGCCTTGGCTATCTGAATTGTCGCGATGCCAACACCACCGGCCGCACCTAAGACGAGAACTGTCTCACCCGGTTGTAACCGAGCTCGTTGCTTAAGCGCATAGTATGAGGTTCCATAGGTAACCGCAAAACCAGCGGCTTGCTCGTAGGACATGCTATCGCCTTTCGGGAAAGTAGTGTATTCGGAGGTGACAACCTGACTGGCAAAACCACCAAGTTGTACCATACCCACGACTTCATCACCCACTTTACGAGTTGTAACACCTTCACCCAGCTTGGTAACAACCCCAGATACTTCTGTACCCGGAATAAACGGCAGTGGTGGTTTAAATTGATACTTGCCCTCAACGGTCAAAATATCAGGAAAGTTAACCCCCGCAGCCTTAACATCAATAAGCACCTCACCAGCACCCGGCTCGAGATCATCGCGAGTCTCAAGGCTCAAGTCTTGAGTGGAACCAAAATCACTACATACTAATGCTTTCATAATTTCATCCTGAAAATTTAGTTATTTTTAAGGTAGGCGCTAGCCTTAGATACAAATTTATCGGTTTGCTGGAAGCCGCCAATCAGCATTTGTTGATTGTCTGTACTTTCAATGGCGTCCATGTTGGCACGCACATTCTCTGGAGTTTGATCTCCGGGAGCTAAGAATATGCCATCAGTCTCATAGATATGAGTGCGCGCATAACCGCCTGCGCCTGCGCACAAAATGGTTCTGTTGGGCGCATCTTTATCACACAGCGTAAGCAAACCCGCAGTCACAGCTTCTACTGTCATTAACGCAGAGGTCTCATCAGTCAGTAAACCATCAAGCATACGAGTGCCTGCTGTGGGCGATAAACAGTTAACCTTAATGTCATACTTGTCCCCTTCCATCACCAGCGTATTCATGAGACCCACTACTGCCATTTTCGCAGCGCCATAGTTAGCCTGTCCAAAGTTGCCATACATACCACTGGAAGAGGTAGTCATAACAACACGACCATAACCCTGGCCGCGCATAAGTTCCCAAACAGCTTTGGTGCAGTTAGCTGAGCCCATTAGATGAACGTCAACGACCAATTGGAAGTCAGCCATGGTCATTTTGACAAAGCTTTTGTCGCGCAGGATGCCGGCATTATTCACTAAGATATCGACCCGACCCCACTTTTCTATCGCTTGAGCAACCATGCTTTCAACCTGAGACAAATCGGCCACATTGGCACCGTTACTAATAGCTTCGCCACCCGCTTGCTCAATCAAACGCACTGTCTCAAGCGCAGCATCACTTGAACTGCCTGAACCGTCTACCGCGCCACCGAGGTCGTTAACCACGACTTTTGCCCCGCGCTCAGCTAAGGCTAATGCGTGTGAACGACCCAGTCCATTTCCAGCGCCGGTAACAATGGCTACCTGTCCGTCATATCTAATTGTCATACTTTTTCCTTAGTCTAATCGATTACTAGTTGTTGTATTCGCGCAGCTCGCGACGACCAATTACCATGCGATGCACCGCATCAGGGCCATCAGCAAAACGCAGCGTACGCTGAGCGCCATACCAACCGGCTAATGGCGTGTCATCCGAAATTCCAATACCACCATGCATCTGCATGGCCTCATCAATAATTTTCAGAGCCATGTTGGGTGCGGCAACCTTAATCATTGAGATAAACGGCTGAGCTGCATCAGTACCTACATTATCCATCAACCAGGCGGCCTTTAAACATAGCAGTCTGGTCATTTCGATATTAATACGCGCATCGGCAATAATATCCACATTGCCGCCAAGCTTGGCTAAAGGGCGACCGAAGGCTTCGCGGCTGACGGCACGTTCGCAAAGCAGCTTTAAAGCAGCTTCAGCAAGACCAATGGAGCGCATGCAGTGGTGGATTCGACCAGGCCCTAAACGGCCTTGAGCCACTTCAAAACCACGACCCATACCCAATATCATGTTTTCTTTGGGAACACGCACATCGGTGAACCGCATGTGCATATGACCATGGGGCGCATCATCTACATTCATAACGGTCATGGGCCGCAAATTTTTCACCCCAGGGGTGTCAAATGGCACCAGAACCTGGGAATGTTGAGCGTGACGAGGCCCACCAGGATTAGTGTTACACATCACAATTAGAATTTTACAGCGTGGGTCACCGGCGCCGGAGATCCAGATTTTTTCTCCGTTAAGTACCCATTCATCGCCATCTGCAACGCAGCTCATGGCGATGTTAGTCGCATCAGATGAAGCCACTGAAGGCTCTGTCATGGCATAGGCGGAACGAATTTCTCCATTGAGCAGCGGCGTAAGCCACTTCTCTTTTTGTTCTTCGGTGCAGTAACGTGCCAAGACTTCCATATTGCCAGTATCAGGCGCGGCGCAGTTAAACACCTCTGGCGCTAAGAATGAACGGCCTGTCTCTTCTGCTATGTAGGCATATTCGACTGTACTGAGACCATATCCCCCCTCCCAATGGGTCAGAAAAAAGTTCCACAAATTTCTGGATTTGGCTTTGGCCTTAAGGGTCTCAAGAATTTCAGTCTGACGATCAGTAAACGTCCAACGATCACCTTTGGCAACCTCTTGATGATATTCCATTTCTAAGGGTGTAATTTCTATGTCGATAAAGTTTTTAACTTCTTCAAGAATCGGTTTGAGCTTGTCACTAATACCTAAATCCATTTTTCTTTCCTCATAATTATAATAATCTTAAACTGCCGGTAGTTTAAACCAAAAAAGGGTCGCCTTGATGGCAACCCTTTTATTTATTTCAGTTAGTAACCACTGATCAACGCGAAGCGATTTGCATGGTAATTATAGTCCCCAAAGAGCATCTGAGCCGGTCGAGCGCGCTTGATGAAAAAGCCAATTTCATACTCATCGGTCATACCAATACCGCCATGTAGCTGAATAGCTTCATTGGTAGACAGCTCAGCTACTTCGCAAAGTTTGGCTTTAGCGATGCTGGCGAGAGCCGAACCTCTTACATCCCCTTCATCTAAAGATTGCAAAACCTTCAAAACAACTGACTTACACATCTCAATTTCGCTCCACCAATGGGCGGTTCGATGCTGCAATGCCTGAAATGAGCCTATCAGCGCACCAAATTGCTTACGCTCTTTCATGTACTGAAGCGTGCGATCAAAACTTTCTTGAGCAATGCCCAATAGTTCAGCCGATAGGTGAGCGTTACCCGCATCTAGCGTCGCTGATAATGCACGAAAGCCTCTGTCCTGCTCACCAAGCATCGCATCTGCAGTGACTTCGACATCAGTGAAGGTAATGATTGCAGCATTGCGACCATCAAGCATTTCAGTTCGTTGCACGCTAACGCCAGATGCAGTTCGATCGACCAAGAACAGGCTGATACCCTTCATATCGCCGGGACTCCCTGCAGTACGGGTGGCAACAATCAGTTTATCGGCAGTACTGCCATCAACAACAAAACGTTTCTCGCCGTTCAATACATAGCCATCGCCTTTAGCGACAGCCGGCATAGCTGTCTGCATTGGGTCATGGTGGATTTTCTCATCAACCGCAAGTGCGATGGTCAATTCACCACCAGCAATAGCACCAAGTAGTTCAGTCTTCTGGTCTTCGCTACCCGCCAAATTAATCGCGGTAACCCCAAGAATCGCTGTTGATAGCAACGGAGATGCAGTTAATGTACGTCCGCTTTGCTCAACAATTTGTGCCATACCGACATGGCCAAAAGCCAGGCCGCCGTATTCTTCAGGCACCAAAATTGCTGCCCAGCCCATGTTGACCATTTGGCTCCAAAGCGTGCTTGAATAACCCCTGTCACTGCCGGCATCTCGCTGTGCGCGCAGTTCTGAAACTGGAGCATGCTCAGATAAAAAACCCTGAGCAGACTCTTTGAGCATTTGTTGTTCTTCGTTTAATACCAGTGCCATGCTAAAACCCCCTAAAGTCTGTTAACCCAAGCCAAGAATATTTTTGGCGATAATGTTCAGTTGAACTTCTGAGGTTCCACCTTCAATTGAATTACCCTTTGTTCGTAACAATGTTCGTGCTGTCCAGCCATTGTTAGATATATCGCCTTCCCAAATAAGATCGTCGCTACCACCAATTTTTAGCATGGTCTCAAAACGACGCTTATTCAGTTCGGTACCATAATATTTAAGCATTGCAGATGTGGCGCCAATACCTTGACCAGCTTTCGCTTCATCTGTAACACGCTCAGCGGTAAAGGCAAATGCCGCCGCATCAATCTCCCATCTAGCAACATCAGTGCGCATGAACAGATCATTTAAACGCCCATCGGTGGTACCTACAGTCTTAGCCGCAATGGCGCCGAGTGTTTTGGAACCCGCATCAGTCAGACCCATACCACCGATCATCTCGCGCTCGTGGGTAAGTAAGTATTTTGCAATCGTCCAACCCTGATTGACTTCACCAACTACCTGATCTTTCTCGACTCGAACATCATCCAAAAACGTCTCGCAAAAAGGTGAGCTACCCGATATGAGTTTAATCGGCTTAGGTGTCACTCCAGGTGTTTCCATATCAAACAAAACTAAGCTAATGCCCATCTGCTTCTTAGCATCTGGGTCCGTGCGCAGCAGACAAAACATCCAGTCAGCTTTATCACCATATGAGGTCCATACTTTTTGCCCATTGGCAATAAAGTGGTCACCCATATCAACCGCTTTACTCTGCAGTCCTGCTAAGTCAGAACCCGCATTGGGTTCGCTGTAGCCCTGGCACCATCTGATTTCGCCACGAATAATCGCGGGCAAATGCTGTTGCTTTAGCGCCTCGGAGCCAAATTTCAACAATGCCGGACCAATCATCCAGACACCAAAGCTGTCGAGAGGGGAGCGGGCTCTTATACGAGCCATTTCTTCCTTGAGAATCTTGTGCTCGGCCTTGTCTAGACCACCACCGCCATATTCCGTTGGCCAGTCTGGGGCTGTCCAACCTTTCGCACCCATACGCTCCAGCCATAACTTCTGGTCTTCGCTGGTAAAAGTCCAATTGCGACCACCCCAACAGGCGCCCTCACCCGCTATAACTGGCGAACGCATACTTTGCGGGCAATTTTCTTCTAACCAATCTCGAGATTCTTGCCTAAAAACTTGTAAATCACTCACATTGAACTCCTGCTAGATTCGCTATTCTTTGGGTGGTCTGCACTGCATAAGGATCACAGCACGCCGTAATTTTGAAGAAATTGAACTTACAGTATGTTATTCTCATTTTCAAGCACTTCGGTGACTACTCGCCCACAAAATAGGGTTTTAGTCCTGTTACCGGTACCTGATAATTGTACCCACAACTAAATTTCGCATTAGCAGCTGCTTCATTAAACCACCACAAAAAAAACGAGAAGGATCTAAGCATGTCTGAACTGTCTAACAAAAGCATTGTACTGGCCAGCCGTCCGGTCGGAGAGCCATCAGCAGACGATTTCCGCTTGGAAACGTCAATTGTCGCACCGATTAAAGATGATGAGGTATTGATTAAAACGCTCTATCTTTCGTTAGATCCCTACATGCGAGGCCGCATGAGCGCCGTAAAATCTTACGCAGACCCAGTCGCCATAGGCGAAGTAATGGTCGCTGAGACCGCTGGCGTCGTTGTTGAGTCTAAATCTGACCGATACGCAGTGGGTGACTACGTTTGCTGTCGCTCGGGGTGGCAAGAATATTTTGTCTCACACCATAAAGACCCTATGACCTATAAAATTGATGCTGACAAAGTACCTCTTTCAGCTTACCTCGGCGTGTGTGGAATGCCTGGCCGCACTGCGTACTTTGGCTTGATACGTGAGGGCAAACCTGTAGCCGGCGAGACTCTGGTAGTCTCGGCAGCCTCCGGTGCTGTGGGTTCAGTGGTGGGTCAGATTGGCAAGAAATTAGGTTTACACGTAGTAGGAATTGCTGGAGGTGAAAAAAAATGCGCCTATGTCAAAGAGGAGCTGGGATTTGATGAGTGTGTTGACTATAAGGCCGCTGATTTTGACAGCGCCCTGAAATCAGCCTGCCCTAAGGGTATTGATATTTATTTTGAGTCGGTGGGCGGTAAAGTAACTGAAGCCGTGGCCAAACAGTTTAACCTCGGCGCTCGCGCACCGATCTGTGGCTATATTGCCAGCTACAATGCGACTGATATAACCAAGGAACGTACACCATTCCATATTTTTGGAGAGTTAGAAAACCCACCTGAACATAAGTTCTTTTTGGTATTTGATCACTACGCAGATTTTGCCGAAGCTAATAATGCGCTTACAGATTGGGTTGCCAATGGAGAAATAAAATACCAAGAGACGATAGCTGACGGATTGGAATTAGCTCCAGAGTATTTTAGCTGGCTCTTCAGCGGAAAGAATTTTGGTAAATTAGTTGTTAAAGTAGCTGGCGAGTAACCTAAACCCGGCAAGGAATCTATTGAATGACTGAAGCTCTGCAGCAACTGTTAGATATTCTACAGTTGGAAAAAATTGACACTAACATTTATCGTGGCTTTACCCCTGAGACCAGTAATAGGCGGGTGTTTGGCGGCCAAGTTTTTGCGCAGGCCATGCGTGCAGCCCAAGACACTGTTGATGCAGAGCGTTCTGTGCACTCGCAACACGCGTATTTTTTACGGCCAGGCGATCCTAATGTACCGATTCTTTATGAGGTTGATAATATCCGTGATGGTGGGTCATTCACGACTCGCCGAGTGGTTGCGTCACAGCGAGGCAAAGCTATTTTCAATACCGAAATGTCCTTTCAGCTGTTAGAAGAAGGTCTGTGCCATCAAGCAGATATGCCAGATTGCCCGGGGCCTGACGAACTTGAAGATGATAATCAGCGTTGGAATAAAATTCGCGAGCAACTTGATCCCTCTGCGAAAAAACGCTCTTCAAAGAACCGTCCAACACTGCGCCCCATACAGATGCGTTCGGTTGAGCCCATTAACTATATCGATCCCTCTCCTAGAAAAGCTGAACAACTGATTTGGATAAAAGCGGCCGGTGAATTACCGGAGGGCGTCGACTCTAGCCTCCACTACGCAATACTTGCCTATGCTTCGGACTTTAGCTTAATGAGTACCGCTCTGATGCCGCATGCCATCAGCATAATGAATCCAAAGCTACAGCCAGCGTCGCTCGACCACTGCATTTGGTTTCATGATGACTTTAAGGCTGACGAATGGCTTTTATATCATATGGATAGTCTGCGCTCGAGTAGATCTAGAGGCCTCAGCCGAGGAACATTTTATACTCAAGATGGCCGTCTGGTAGCCAGCACCATTCAGGAAGGCCTGATGAGACTTCATCAGGACTAACAAACATACTATACTTCGCGCGATACACGAGCACTATGAGGGTTAGGTAGAGTCTAGGCATCATTCGCATATTAGCGCAGCTAACAGCCTTTTCCCTCTGCCCTAGTTTAATGCATGTTAAACCAATCACACCTTGGGCGAAGTAGGCGTATTTAGAAAAGTGAAAAACCAGTGCACTAAGATAACCAAGGCGATGTCTTCACTGTTATTTAGTAAGCGGCTTAAAGCTAAACCACCCAAAAATGCGCCAAAACAGTTAATAAACTTCCAGCGCAAGGTAAAGAAATGAATGCTTGCGAAGAGTAGATTACTTAGTATGACTGCAGGAATCAGACCAATGGGACTCAGCAGCAGAGACGGCAGTATTAACCGGAAGGACAGCTCCTCAACCACAGAGATGACCCATAAATAACTTAGCCACGCGCCCTGAGTAATGTCAACTTTATGTCCTTTGAACACTAGAAAAACAGTAAAAAACACCAGCATCACAGGCAATACGGCAACATAGGCGTATGGCTCAGACATTAAGGGGGCCAAGCCCACAATGACTGCATCAATGGCGCCAGGTAGTAACAGGCACAGTAAAATTACAGCTCCCATGATCAGACCGTGGCGCATTATGATTTGACGAAATGTAGCTACATAGACACCGCCGACTGACATCTTGCGTTGCAGTCGACCTTCCTGCAGTCCCTTATTAGTTACTTCGTTAACCATAAAAATCTTGATCCTTTCATAACAATATCGACCCTATAACTTGGTCTCTAAGCAGCACCATCACTAGCAACGTTAAAGTTGTAGGCGATAGCGCATTGAGTTAATTACAAATTTATGTATTTACGTTTTTTACTATTGACCTTTTTAAGATAATTCCTGGTTTCTTGACGTATGTGACGATTGGTCAAAAACCAATAAAACTCTTTTGTCGACATCCTATTTATGCGCTCAATCGCCTTAGTTTTATTGCCTTTCTTGTCCAGGCTCCGCCACAGATTGCCAGCCCCGCCGTTGTAACTAGAAATCATTGCATACTCAAGCTTCTTAGGGTCGCGTATACCGACCAAATAGCGTTCACCCAAAATACTCAGATAACCTGCCGCAACCTCGATATTGTTTTTTGGGCTGTATAGAAAAGCCGACGTGGGCGTGTGTTTGTAGCCTTTTATAATTGAAAAGTAATCTCGCCCGGCGGTATCAGCTTTAATTTGCATGAGCCCAAGCGCATTTGACCTAGAGCGCGCCAACGGATTGAACGAGCTTTCGGTTTCCATAATCGCCATCATTATTGAAACTGGCACGCCATACTGGCGGCCTGCATCCTTAGCGTATTTAACATATTTACCACCGGCAATATCTTTGTGTGTTTCCACCATGGCAATAGTCACGGTAAAACGTTCATCTTTAAATGACCTTCGACGCACCAATACATCTGCAAACTCTGCAGCAGCTCGCAACGCCTCAATTGGCTTGCCGGTATGATCCACTACCTGTCCCCAAAAGAATGGGCGATTCGTTTGCTGATTGACCAAACCAAAATCTTGTGCGGTTTTTGCATCAATCACCGAGGGGTCAATTTGAGTTAAAAGCACATTAACTATTGATTGCTTGAGACTTTCAGGAGTAATAGCAGAGACCAGAATGAGGCCTTTCTCAAAGTCGACCAGCGTTTCTGTGTCAATAGTTTGGTTGAAAGAGAGTACTGAGGGATTATAGGAACCTTGCTGATCAGACTCGCCTTGATACTCACGCAATAATGCTGCTACATCATCATCGTATTGATCGAATTCTATGGCAACAGCCGATGCCGCCATTAGCAATGAAATACTCACGAATAGTCTGGGTGCAGGAATAATTTTTTCCAATAATTTACTAAAGCTCATGACTATTTAGCGCTCATAGTCATAATCAGGGTGCTGTTCAATCAGGCCTCTTCGCATACGCCGCATACCTTTGAGCCAGCGCTCATAATCCTCGCCCTTTCGCTGCGCATAGGTGGCAAGCTCAGCGTGAGGGAGAATCATGAATTTCTTCTCAGACATGCCGGTCAGAATTGCTTCAGCCGCAGTATCCGCAGTCATTACTTCATCATTACCACTAACACCTCTGCCATCCTCGGTCATACGCGTTTTAACATACAGTGGACAGACTACTGACACTGCAATGTTGTCATCACCATGGGTAATCGCCAGTGATTCGGCAAATCCAACCGCTGCTGTCTTAGTTGTTGAATAGGCTGCATCCCCAACCTGACAAAGTAACGACGCACCAGATGCAACATTTACTAAGTAACCACCCCCGCGCTTTATCATGCCCGGCACTACGGCCCGCGCAGCAAAAACATGCGACATAACATTGACATTCCAACTAGTTTGCCAAGATTCGTTCGAGGCTGAAGCTGCCATCCAACCGGGTCCATCACTGAATGAAACACCCGCGTTAGAAACAAATACATCTATCGGACCCAATTTATTTTCGGTTGCCAACACTGCGGATTGAATGTCAGCTTCACGACCGACATCTGCAGCCAAGCCCAGCCCATCAAAGGTTTCTGCTAAGGCAATAGCCGCGTCTCCCTCAAGATCGACCACAACAACCTTGGCCCCCGCTCGCGCAAACTGCTGGCAAAGCGCTCGCCCAATGCCATTTGCCCCACCTGTTACTAATACGACTTTGTCTTTAAAATCCACGCTAAACTCCTTAAGAGAATTACTATCCTTTGATCAAAATGGCCTCGAGGGCAGATCTAATCTGACTGGGAATGGGTACCGATTTGTCAGTAGAACGATCGACAAATACATGGGTAAATGTACCCATGGCTGAGGCATTGAGTGCCCCTTTCTTAAAAATACCAATGCCATACTCAACTGAGCTATTGCCAAGACTGTTCACTCGCAATCCCGCTTCAATAAGCTCGGGATAGCTTATAGGTGCTTTGTACTGGCAGTTAGAGGCAACTACGAAACCAACAATTTCGGCAGTATGGATGTCCAGGCCACCCTCTTCGATCAAATATTGATTAGCCACCGAATCGAAGTAGCTATAGTAGATGACATTATTAACATGGCCATAGATGTCATTGTCCATCCAGCGTGTCGTAATATCGCTGAAGTAGCTGTAATTAGTCCGTTGATTATCGCTCATTGTACACTCCCATTTACTTAGTAAGCTTGACGATAGATAGCTAAGGAATCGTCCAGACCAACCTCTCGTGGATTATTAATCAGCAACCGCTGTTGGAGCATTGATTCCTTGGCAAGCTTTGGTAGATCATCCTCGGGAATGTCCATCTCGCGCAAGGTTGTTTGCAGCCCCAAATCAACAGCGAGCGCCAAAAAATGGTCCGCCAGTAGCTCGGTAACCGCCACTGGATCATCGGGCAATACTTTGCCAGGCATAATGAGCGGGGCAATCTCGGTATACAGCTCAGCTGCAGCTGGCGCATTAAAGCGCAGTACATGGGGGAGAACTAATGAATTACTCAACCCATGGGGGATATGATAATTACCGCCCAGCGGATAGGCCAGTGCATGCACCGCCGCTACTGGAGCATTCGCAAACGCTTGGCCTGCAAGCATCGCCCCTAGTAACATAGCGCCCCGAGCCTCTAGATCACCGCCTTCCTTGACCGCAGTAACAATGTTGTCTGCCAAAAGCCGCAAAGCTTCTCGTGCGAGCATATCGGAAAGCGGATTCTTCAATCGTTTTGAGGTGTAGGCTTCAATGGCATGCACCATGGCGTCAATCCCAGTAGCCGCTGTGACATGCGCTGGTAGACCTATAGTCAAACTAGCATCAAGAATGATTTTATCGGCCAACAGTGTTCGACTAACTACACCGGCTTTAGTGGTTTCTCCAGTGGTAATAATCGAGACCATGGTTGCCTCTGACCCTGTTCCAGCAGTCGTTGGTACCTGGATGAGCGGCAAACGACCGCCAGTAACTTGATCAACTCCGTATATCTCAGATAATGATTGCTCGCCGTTAATGAGCACTGCCAACAATTTGGCAACATCCATGGAGCTGCCACCTCCAAAACCAATGACTGCATCGCACTTAAATACCTGTGCCTTGGCAACTGCATCCATGACTACTGATTCAGGAGGGTCAGCGACCACATCGGCGTACACACTGTACTCAATATTGTGGGCTTTCAGGCTCAAAATCGCCTTATCCAAAAGACCAAATTGGATTATTCCCGCATCTGTCACTATCAATACCCGACTAATACCCATAGCGGCTGCCATGTCCCCGATCTGCTCCGAAGCCCCTGCTCCGACCACCACATCAGCTACTGTACTAAAAACAAAGCTATTCATTTTAAACGCCTATATATTCTCTAATTAACATTTCATTTGCCCGACAAACCATTGATAAATATGTTTAAATAATCATTTGATAGCTGCTCTCCGCCAGCCACCTCAACCCAGTCAACTAAGTCTGGACTGGCCTCTATTGCCCCCGAGAGGATGTGTTGAGCAATCTCAGCATCGATATCTCTTAGGGTCCCATCATCGAATCCCTGACGAATATATGCCCCTAACTGATCGCTATTTCGCTTACTGGCTTTCAACACCGATTTTCGATGCGGCTCATCCAGAGACGGCAATGAACGATAGCGGATCAAGGGGCCTTGATCGCTCAGCTGTATGTTAACCAGATAATGAAGCGCATGACCAATTTTTTTAAGCCCAGAAACCGCTGACTTATTAGCCTCTTCAAGAAGCCTGCGTTCAATACTGAGGGTTCTTTCGAAACACTGGTAAAGAAGCTCTTCCTTGTTTTTAATATGGTAGTAAAAGGCCCCTTTGGTAACATCCAAAGACCCGGCAATTTCATCTAAGGAAGTACCTTTATAGCCCTTTTGGTTAAAGTAAATTGAGCCTACTCGATAAAATGCTTCTCTCTTACCTTTGTTCTGTTCCTCTCGATCAAAACTATCGACGGTTTCACTAGTAATATTTGGCAGTGTAGTCGGCTTGAGCTCAAGAGACTGGGAAGAGAGGCCATTAATCGCAATATCCAACACACTAGTGACCACCGCTTTGATGTTGATAACATGCTTGCGATTCAACCAAACAGGAAACCATTGAATAATTGAAAAAATCGCCAGTGTCACAACAGCGGGGTTAACCTCATCAATAGCACCCTCGTCAATCCCCTGTATAACCATTAGCCGGCAGAGCTCAAAGATCTCGGACCAGCGACGGAAAATATCCTCCCGATGCGCTTCATCAAGCGAAGAAACCTCAGTCATCATGGCAAAGTGAGGCGCCTCATTTTGCAAGCTGGCTGCATACTGCTCCAAGTGAACTGCGATCATGGATGTAATTTTATCTAAACCAGAGCCTGGTGCCTGACTGGCTTGTTGTGCATGATCCAGCCACATTTTACAACTAGACACATAACATTGATAAACCAAGTCTTGCTTGTTATTAACATAGTAATAAAGGCATGTTTTAGTCAGGTTTAAACTGCCCGCGACATCGGCAAGTGTAGTTGCTCGAGACCCCTGCCAATTAAAGAGTTGTGCGGCTTCTGATAAGATTAATTGAAATTTTAATTGATGTTGTCGGCCTCGAGTAAAAGGCGACGGTAGTACATCAGTTAATAAATCCATTTCCACACCTAGCGATAGAACGTCATTTTCAGGCTAGCTCGAATGCCCCGTAACAAAGACACTCAAAGCTTATACTTTAAAGAAGAATAACATACTCAAACGTCTAATTTGTAGGGGAAATAACTGAGGCTCGCAGTGAGGCGAAATTCGAAGGATTGTTTTTAGCCGCCAGTCATATTCATGAAACGGACAATGTCGGTTCGATTGGGATCAAAGTGATGCCGCTCGGGCTTACTTTGTAGCGCTTCTACAATTTTAGCCTTCAGAAGACCAGAATCACCCGGGTGACTGCGCATTACGTGACGCATGTCCATGCTGTGCTCGTTGCCAAGACAGAGCAAGAAACGCCCTTCTGCCGTCATTCTGACGCGATTACAGCTTGAACAGAAATTGTTAGACATGGGGGAAATAAAGCCGACTTTACTCTTGCTGCCAACCACCTGCAGGTACCGCGAAGGACCTCCAGTGGTTTCAACACTGTCCACGAAAGAAAAATCACGCTCTAGTTGTTCTCGAACCTGGTCACTTGTTACCAGAGTTTCAGACCGTTCATGAGAGGATATTGCACCCAGGGGCATTTCTTCAATGAAGGAAATATCCATTTCATTATCCACCGCATAATGCGCCAGATCGAGCACTTCATCATCGTTAAAGCCCGCTAAAATAACGGTGTTAAGCTTTATCTTATTAAAACCTGACTGTTTCGCCGCCTTGATGCCTTTGTGCCATAGGTCTAGGTCACCAAGACGGGTGAGTTCTTTGAAACGATCCGCCTTGAGACTGTCGACACTGATATTAATACGCCCAAGGCCCGCATCTTTAAGTGACTGTGACATTTTTGATAACAGCATACCGTTGGTCGTCATAGTGACTTCCTCTAAACCCGGTAGAGATGCAATGGCAGACACTAACTTTACAATATCGCGGCGAATCAATGGTTCACCGCCGGTAAGACGAATTTTCTTAACCCCTAAATCGACAAAGGCCGTGGCAACATCTCGCAGTTCCTCGAGTGACAATATCTGTGCTCGTGGCAGGAAGGTCATATCTTCGGCCATACAATAGGTGCAGCGGAGATTACAGCGGTCAGTAACTGACAGACGCAAGTAATCAATCGTCCGACCGAAAGGGTCAATCAACGAAGATTCGTTTGCTAAAAAATGGTTATGACTGTCCACATGCCACTCTTGTTATCATTTAATTACAGTATTAATAGATTAACACATCAATAAGGTCAGCAATGTGAATATCCACGCCTCTTTTTTGCCTTACCAAGACATTCCCCCAACAGACAGAGGACAGTACCCCACTACTCTGGTTGGGATAAATTTCAACACTGGGGCCTTCGGCGGTATTAGTCATAAGGCCGCGGAGATAAACCTCTCTAGACTCTCCGTCCCTACTAAACAATGCTTTTGCCTGTAGCATTAACGGCATAGTGTCGACACACCCCTGAGTGGCCAATAAAAACGGCTTGGCCAATACCAAAAAAGTAACAAATACTGAGGCGGGATTCCCGGGTAACCCGATAAACGCAGTGCCGTTTATATGACCAAAGGCCAGCGGCTTTCCAGGCTTAATGGCTACTCGCCAAAAATCTACGCTTCCAAGTTCAGTGACTACCTGTCTAACGTGATCTTCCTCACCCACTGATACGCCGCCTGCACTGATTACTATATCGGCCTTTTGAGTGCCATTGACTAGCGCTTTACGCGTTGCACCAGGAGTATCTGCGACAGTGCCCAAATCAATCGGCTGCATGCCTATCGATTCAACCAGCCCAATCAACATTGCACGATTAGAATTGTATATTTGACCGGGTTCCAGACTATTACCGGGTTCGACGAGTTCGTCTCCGGTTGAAAAAATAGCGACTTTTAATGGCTTGTAGACCTCAACATGGCTAATACCCTGAGATGAGAGCAACCCTAGTTCAGGAGCTCGAAGAGTAGTTCCGGCGCCAAGAATTTTTGATCCAATAGCAATATCTTGACCTCGTCGCCGAATATGTTGCCCACAGAGCGATGTTGGATCCAAGCTAACATTGCCACCGTGTTCGGCACACTGCTCTTGCAACGCGACAGTATCTGCACCGGCGGGAATCTCAGCACCAGTAAAAATTCGGGCTGCTGTGCGCTGTTTGAGTGTTCCAGGAGCAACCCCAGCAGGAATTCTCTGGCTTACTGGCAATTGGAACTGATTGCCCAAGGCTTCATCAACACAAAAAGCATATCCGTCCATTGCGCTGTTATCCGCTGGAGGCACGTCGATACTAGCAACAATATCATTAGCCAAAACAAGTCCAAGCGCTTCTTTTACTGGGACTGACGCGGTGTCGGAAACCACTTTTGAGTCATCTCTAAGACGCCTAACTGCCTCTTCAACAGTTAACATTATTTGCTCTGCTTACCAACGTGCTGCACAAAATTGCAGGGCTCGAAGGTACTATCCAGTTGCTCACGCAAAATACCATTCCAGCCTGTTTTACAGGCACCAGTGGAGCCCGGAAGACAAAATAAGGCAGTATTATTGGCCAAGCCAGCCAAACATCTAGATTGTATGGTTGAGGTACCAATTTCATCATAGGATAATTGCCTGAATAGCTCTCCAAAACCTTCTATGTGCTTATCAAATATAGGCCCCAGCGCCTCAGGCGTGCTGTCCCGACCGGTAAAACCGGTACCCCCTGTTGTTATAATCACTTCAACATCCGGATCTGCAATCCAGTTAGAGACTATGGCTCGCATCTGATAAATGTCATCAATAACAATTTTACGATCCAATAAATGGTGACCATCGGCTTCAATCGCCTGCTGTAGCCAGGAACCAGAGGTATCCGTTTCAAAGGAGCGAGTATCGGATATAGTCAATACTGCCACATTTACAAATCGTCGCTGCGAAGTCTTTACGCTCATCATTTTCTCCTATCTGTCTGTTGGCCCGCAGATCGAGCAACTAGTATCACTGGCACATTGCATCGTCAACCATTGGCCGCGCTTACCATCATAGCGTTGCAGTTCACCGTGTTGTTCAAAAAAGCCTAGTAACATTCTCATAACAGTGATCGATTGTAGGCTACCCATAACACCAAGTACCGGGCCAACTACGCCAAAATTAGAGCAATTCATCATAGGCTCTGTCGATTTATAATCAATAATACAGCTAAAACACAGCTGCCTATAACGCCGAAAATCAAAGGCTACTAGCTGACCTTCCCAGCCTACTGCCGCAGCACTGATCAGCGGAATCCTTTGTTCGTAACATGTCTTGTTGATTAACTGGCGAGCAGCCAAGTTATCCGTACAGTCTACAATCGCAGTATAGGCCTCAGTGAGGCTAGGCCCACTAAGAATGTCCACGTCTACTTCTCGGGCTAAAACATTGATAGTAATCCCTGAATTAAGCGCATGTAGTCGGTCTTTGGCGCAAGCGACCTTTAATTCACCACAATCTTCGGTACGATACAGAACCTGTCTCTGCAAGTTAGTCTTATCCACTCGATCAGGATCACAAAGATCAATCTGACCTACTCCCGCGGCCGCAAGATAGAGGGCAACAGGGCAACCTAAACCACCCAAACCAACAATTAACACCTTAGCTTGAGTCAACTTTTCCTGGCCAACCTCACCAATATCATCCATAAGAAGATGACGGCTATAGCGCATGAAGTCATCATCATTTAGAGACACAATATTTTCTCGGCGACACTAAGATCTTCTGGTGTATTAATATTAAAAAATGGATTGACCGGACTGTCTGGCCAATCCAAATAAACAGTATTGAGATTACTAAGTAGCGGTTTAAAACCCCCATTATGGTCGCTTAGTAGCGCATTTTTGACCGCCTCTACTGTCCGTTTGTGCCAAAGTGAAAACGTCGCTTGGGCTACACTTTCATAACGAACACAGGCAACGTCAGCATTGCAGTTGGTTACTAATCGATAGAGCTCACTCACCAAATTTTCAGGAACAAACGGCCCATCACAAGGCGCCAACAGGAGATACTCAGCTGTATTGAGGTACGGATCTATCAAGGCACTGTACAGACCGGCCAACGGACCAGAGAACTTAGTAACTCGGTCCTCGACAATCTGATAATCGAGGTCGCTTAGGATTTGTGAATCTCCACTAATCGCTATACGATCTACCTGCGGTTGCAGCCTTTTAATGACACGCTCAAGGAGAACCTGACCGCCTAATGGAATCAATGCCTTGTTGGCTCCTCCCATTCGACTAGACCTACCGCCAGCAAGAATCATTGCGTTCACATTAGTCATGTTTACTTCCTTCCCACCTAGAGGCTGCGGCAGTATCAGAACCCTTGGCTTCAAGCCACTGCTCCGTCCCATCCACATCCGCTTTCTTCCAAAATGTTGCTCTGGTTTTTAAATAGTCCATCAAAAACTGTGCAGCTTGAAAGGCATCGTCACGGTGAGTGCTAGCCACGCCAACAAAAACAATTTGGTCATTCGGCAGTAAACGGCCCACTCGATGTATTACCGTTACGCCAAGAACAGACCAACGCTTTTGAGATTCTTCAATAATCTCCTCAAGTAGCCTCTCGGTCATTTCAGGGTAGTGCTGTAGTGTTAAAGACTTAAGGGAGTCCTTCTGGCCTTGCTCGTCAGAACCTACTTCAAAATCACGCACCAATCCTGAAAAGGTGACCACCGCACCTGCAGAATGTGTTATCTGACGCAGTCGCTGGTATTCGTTGGCGACAGTAAAGTCTTTAGTTTGAACGCTGACATAGATGCTCATGAGGCCCTCAGCCGCCTGTCACTGGGGGTAAAAAAGCCAATTCATCATTATCCGCTAACGGATGATCCCACTTAACGACTCTCTTATTGACTGAAACCAACACTTGCGGTTCAGAAAGTGCCTTCCCTAAATCACCATGAGCTTTGGCTAACCAGTCACGAACATCCAAGGGGGTCGCTAAATCATCTTGATAGAAGATAGATTTATCTACATCCAAAGCACAATCGCCTAATCGTCCAAAAAAAAGTAAGTTAATCATTGGGAGTTTCTCTGGTCTGCTCGGCTTGCCAATGCCCTGATTTACCGCCAGACTTTTCTAATAATCGGGTGTGTCGAATAATCATCCCTTTATCAATACCTTTACACATATCATAAACGGTTAATGCTGCAACTGATGCGGCGGTTAATGCCTCCATCTCGACACCCGTCTTGCCGGTGGTTTTGCACAACGCTTTGATGACCAAAACAGTGCCGTTTAATTGAATATCTATAGCAATTTTACTCAGTGGCAATGGATGGCATAGTGGTATTAGGTCACTACACTTTTTGGCGGCCTGAATGCCTGCAATACGGGCAGTTGCAAACAAGTCCCCCTTCGGTAAATTATCGTCCTTTATTGCGGCGGCAATCAGTTCAGTAAGTTCAATTTGTGCCTCTGCGGTAGCACTTCGACTAGTATCAACCTTGGAAGATATGTCGACCATGTGAGCCTCGCCGAGATCATTGAGGTGTGTTAGTTTTGCCATTACCATTACTCTTAAATCAAAAAAGTGGGCCTTAGATTTTCCATGATTAACATTATGGCAAAAAAACGCTGGTTGGCATACGCATTAAGCGTTTAACAGTGTTTTCACCTAGCACTCATAGGGGCGCGATGATAAGATTTTGCCCAATTAAAGCCAGTTAGTTTTATCGAATAAGGCGATTTAAATATGTACCTCAAGGCCACTATGTTTTTCGCACTCCTGTGCGCCTGCCTCCCTGCTATAGGAAACCCGCCGGCTATTACGGAAAGGCAACCAAACTTTATTATTATCTACACGGATGATATGGGCTACTCAGATGCCGGCCCATTCGGTGATCCGCTAATTGACACGCCAGCACTGGATTCTCTCGCTAAAAACGGTCAGGCATGGACTAACTTTTATTCTGCCGCATCGGTTTGTACCCCTAGCAGAGGAGCACTGCTAACCGGGAAACTACCCGTCAGAACAGGGCTGTACGGGAACAATCGCGGGGTGTTCTTTCCCGGCAGTAAAAAAGGTATTCCACATAGTGAAAAAACTATCGCCGAAATATTTCAAGACCATAGCTACGCTACGGGAATGTTTGGTAAATGGCACCTGGGGGATACTGAAAACTACTACCCTACCAGACATGGCTTTGATGAATGGTTAGGCATCCCTTATTCAAATGATATGGATTGGGAAGTTGACGGAATAACTTTAAACAACATCTTTTCTCCGTCCCAGGATATCCCAGCTAAATGGAGTAAAGTAGTTCCACAAATACGGCGGCAAATATACAACCCTAACATTAATGATTGGCAAGTTCCTCTGATCGCTAGCCAAAGACAGTCAGATGGAACCTTTCACGATATAGAGTTAGAGAGGCCGGCAAATCAAACCTTGATCACTCAAAGATACACAAATGAGTCAGTCCGCTTTATGGACGAATCTATCGAAGCAAATAAACCTTTTTTCCTCTTCCTCTCTCACAGCATGCCTCATGTACCACTTTTTACCTCTTCGAGATTTACAGGCAAAAGTAAGAAGGGAATATATGGCGATGTGATCGAAGAAATTGATTGGAGCGTTAGTCAAATTCTTGCCGCCATAGAGCGACTTTCTATTAACGATAATACCTATGTTGTTTTCACCAGCGATAACGGACCTTGGCTTGCTTATGGAGCCCATGCTGGCTCAGCAAAGCCTCTTAAAGATGGCAAAGGAACAACCTTCGAGGGTGGCATGCGAGTAATGACGTTTTTTAGTGGGCCCGGAATTATGCCCGGACTCAACAATGATCTTGGCATGCAGACTGATCTATTATCAACATTTATCACACTGGCCGGATTTACAGAGTCCTACCCGTCCCCAGATAGCTTTGACTTAAGTGACTCTCTAAAACAACGAAAGCCAAGTCCAAGGAATTTCGTGCCTTTTTACAAAGGGTCTGAACTTCGTGCATTTCGATTAAGGGATCACAAAATTCAGTATGTCACTCAGGGCGCTTATGGCGCGCCACCAGAGCGACAAGTACACGAATCTCCGTTACTTATTGATCTAATTAATGACATAGGTGAAAGTACTAATATTTCTACTAAAAATGCAGCGCTTGCTACAAAAATCGACAATATTGCTAGAGACTTTGAGGCGTCTATTGAGGTAAAGCCGTCGATTTTGGACAGCCAGCATCGCTATTGAAGCGCTTGATTTAGACTTATATATGAGGCGCTCATCTAACGATAAAGTCGAAAACAGAGGCCATAGGGCCGGTACGGTTGAGTGATTATTTCGCTCGCTGCATGGCCGCCAGCCGAATCACAGCCTTTTGTGAAATAGGCGTTAAGCCAACATTATTATCTTCCTGTTCACTAATCAGATCTTTCATCGCTGGCGACCAAAACTTTTCTAAATGCTCGGAGACCTGCGAAACGACCAAATCCTCGCTACCGTTTGAACGCATGTTTAGTGAAATTTGATTAATCATTTTCACTAGTCGATCTATTTTTTTTGCATTCATGTCAGTCGCTCTCTATTCGTTGTCCATTGGCATAAATTACATGTCTGTCTGGCCTTGAAAAACCAACTAAAGTAAGGCCGCACTCCTTGGCCAAATCAATTGCCAAGGATGTTGGCGCTGAAACCGCAGCCAACAAAGCAATGTTAGCGCTGGCGGTCTTAGATACCATTTCATAGCTAGCTCTGCTCGTAACCAGTACAAAACCATCAGCAGTAAAAATACCGCGAGCTATTGCACCAATCAGTTTATCCAGAGCATTGTGGCGGCCCACATCCTCTCTAACTACTAAAATATTACCTTCTCTATCGCACCAAGCGGCCGCATGTACTGCGCCCGTTTGCTTCTGTAATTCTTGCCAATTAGCTAGACCTACGATGGCAGCCTGCAACGCTATATGACTAAACTGCAAATCATTGATGACCGATTTCGGATTGGGTATTGCTTGATCTAAAGACTCGGCACCACAAAGACCACAGCCAGTCCTGCCAACTAAGTTTCTTCGTCTTTCTTTTAAGCCAGAAAACGCCTCGGCCACTATGGTCATGTGCAACTCGATGCCTTTATCTGTAACTATTTCTTCAACATCAAGAATTTGTTTGGTACTGGCAATGATATCTTCACTTAAACTAAACCCTGTAACGAAATCTTCAAGATCACTGGGCGTTGACATCATCACCACATGGGAGATACCGTTATAGACTAGCGCTACTGGTGTTTCGGTAGCAACTTGATCATTGGCCTCAACTAACTCGCCACCCTGCCAAACATGCCGCAAAACATGACTCACCGGATCAATATGCCTAGACATCAATGGCGGGCTTTGGCTAACAGTTGCTGCTGCTGCGTGTTGAAAGTTTTCTGCCTTGCTTGCCAGCGGGAAGGTGCCGTTACCTTACTTACTTGTACTGCAGTGACTTTAAATTCCGGGCAATTAGTCGCCCAGTCGCTATTGTCCGTAGTGATAACATTGGCACCGGATACCGGGTGATGGAAAGTAGTGTAAATAACGCCGGGCTTCACTCGGCTGGTAACATCCGCGTGAAGGACAGTCTCTCCGACGCGACTCTGAATGCCTACCCAATCGCCATGATTAATACCCCTTTCTTCCGCATCATGAGGGTGAATCTCCAATGTATCCTCTTCATGCCATTCGCTGTTCTTAGTCCGCCTGGTTTGAGCACCCACATTATATTGAGAGAGAATCCGACCGGTCGTTAATAACAACGGGAATTTTCGATTAGCTCTCTCTTCGGTGGCAATATATTCAGTGATGGCAAAGAAACCCTTGCCGCGAACAAATTCATCGACGTGCATCACCGGCGTTCCCGCAGGCGTATGATCATTACAGGGCCACTGAATACTGCCGAGTTCATCCAGCTTTTTATAGGAAACACCGGTAAAGGTTGGCGTTAGACGAGCAATTTCATCCATAATTTCCGACGGATGATCATATTTGAAGTTACAGCCAAGCGCGTTAGCCAAGGCCATCGTTCCTTCCCAGTCTGCCTTTCCACTGAGTGGTGGCATAGCTCTGCGAACCCGAGAAATTCGCCGTTCAGCATTAGTGAAGGTACCGTCTTTCTCTAAAAATGACGCCCCAGGTAGGAATACATGAGCAAACTTGGCAGTCTCATTCAGGAAGATATCTTGCACAACCAAACACTCCAGAGCAGTAAGAGCTGCTTCTACATGCTGTGTATTAGGATCAGACTGAGCAATATCCTCACCCTGGCAGTAAAGCCCCTTGAAATCACCGTCAATCGCAGCATCGAACATATTGGGAATACGCAGACCTGGCTCTGGATCGAGAGTCACACCCCATTCACCCTCAAAAAGAGCCCTCGTGACTTTACTTGAAATATGCCGATAGCCAGGCAATTCATGGGGGAATGACCCCATATCACAGGCGCCTTGAACGTTGTTTTGGCCACGCAGTGGATTAACCCCCACACCTTCTCGGCCAATATTTCCTGTTAGCATAGCAAGATTAGCTATTGCCATCACTGCAGTAGAGCCCTGACTATGCTCGGTAACGCCCAGACCATAAAAGATGGCGCCGTTGCCACCCTGTGCATAAAGCCTTGCCGCAGCACGTAAATCATGTGCTGGAACACCACTGTACTGTTCTGTGTTTTCTGGGGAGTGACGCTCTTCGCTAATGAATTTGGTCCAAATATCAAAGTCGTCAGTTTCGCATCGCTCAGCGATGTAATCCTTGGCTTGAAGGCCCTCAGTGATAATCACATGCGATAACGCATTTAACACGGTTACGTTGGTACCGGGACGCACAGGTAGATGATAGTCCGCGCTGATATGTGGCGCATTGACCAATTCTATTTGGCGAGGGTCGATGACAATTAACTTTGCCCCCTCACGTAATCGACGCTTCAGGCGCGATCCAAACACAGGATGCGCTTCCGTTGGGTTAGCCCCCATAACAATAATGACATCAGCTTTAGCAACAGACGCGAAGGTCTGAGTTCCAGCGGACTCACCGAGCGTCGTTTTTAAACCAAAACCAGTAGGTGAATGGCATACGCGTGCGCAGGTATCAATGTTGTTATTGCCGAAGCCAGTACGCACCATTTTCTGTACAAGATAAACTTCTTCATTGGTACAACGAGACGACGAAATAGCACCGATACTAGTTCGGCCATGACGCGCCTGAATATCTTTAAAACGCTTGGCCGTATAGGTAACCGCTTCATCCCAAGACACCTCTTTCCAGGGATCTTCAATGCTCTCACGAATCATTGGTTTGGTGATGCGGTCTTTGTGCGTGGTATAACCGAATGCAAATCGACCTTTGACACAAGCATGGCCTTCGTTGGCTTTACCGTCTTTATAGGGCGTCATGCGCACTACTTCATTGCCTTTCATCTCAGCCTTAAACGAACAGCCAACCCCGCAGTAAGCACAGGTTGTAACCACCGAATGTTCAGGCTTACCCGCATCAATAATGCTTTTCTCTGTGAGCGTTGCAGTCGGGCACGCATCAACACAGGCACCACAGGACACGCAGTCAGAATCCATGAAGTTATCAGCCGGCCCAACACTAACCTTGGACTCGAAGCCCCTGCCATCAATGGTAAGGGCGAAAGTCCCCTGGGTCTCCTCACAGGCTCGAACACAACGTGAACAAACAATACATTTGGACGGATCAAAGGTGAAATAAGGATTAGACTCGTCCTTTTCAGCGACTAAATGATTGTCGCCCTCGAAGCCATAACGCACTGCTCTTAAGCCTACTTCACCCGCGGTGTCTTGCAATTCACAATCGCCATTAGTAGGGCAAGTCAGACAATCCAAGGGGTGATCTGATATGTATAGTTCCATCACATTGCGACGCAGCTTACCAATTTCATCCGATTGGGTATTAACCTGCATCCCCGCTTCAACTGTCGTTGTGCAGGAGGCTGGAAACCCACGTCGACCCTCAATTTCAACCAAACAAATCCGGCAAGAACCAAAGGATTTTAATGAATCTGTGGCACATAGCCTAGGAATTTTAATGCCACTTTCGGATGCCGCCCGCATAACAGATGACCCCTCAGGTACTGTGACCTGAACACCGTCAATAGACAGGGTAACCATAGTTTCGCTATCACTCTGAGGAGTGCCAAAATCTGCTTGAGGTTCGTAAAATTCCAACATATTAATGATCCCTACTGCTGCTAATACCGAAGTCTTCTTTAAAGTAAGTCAATGCACTTCGGACAGGAAACGGTGTCATCCCGCCCATTGCACACAAAGATCCAAGCTCCATGGTGTCACAAAGATCATGCAGCAAGATCAAATTATTATCACGGTCCTCATTAGCCACAATGCGGTCGATTACCTCGACGCCTCGCGTAGAGCCAATTCGGCACGGCGTACACTTTCCGCAAGATTCAATGACACAAAATTCCATCGCAAAACGTGCCTGGGCAGCCATATCCACGGTATCGTCAAATACCACTATTCCGCCATGGCCTATCATCGCTTTAATCGCCGCAAAGGCTTCGTAATCGAGAGGAGTATCCCACTGGGACTCAGGTAAAAATGCCCCTAATGGACCACCCATCTGGATCGCTCGAATCGGTCGACCACTAAAGGTCCCACAACCAAAATCCTCAACGACTTGACGCAAAGTAACTCCAAATGCGAGTTCAATAAGCCCACCTCGCTTTACATTTCCGGCCAATTGAACCGCTAAGGTCCCTCTGGAGCGGCCCATACCAAAGTTTTTATAGGTATCAGAGCCCTGCTCAAGAATACTTGCCACCGCCCCCAAGGTTAATACGTTATTCACCACAGTAGGCTTACCAAAAAGTCCTTCGATCGCTGGCAATGGCGGTTTCGTCCTAACCATACCACGCTTACCTTCCAAACTTTCCAGCAGTGAAGTCTCTTCACCACAGATATATGCGCCAGCACCTAGTCGCACTTCCAAAAAGAAGTCTCTGCCTGAATTACAGACATTAGCCCCCAAAAAGCCTGCGTCAGTGGCTCGCTCAATCGCTATATTTAAAATTTTATGGGCAACGGGGTATTCAGAGCGCAAATAAATATAACCTTGATTTGCACCAACGGCTAAACCCGCAATTGTCATACCTTCAATCAACTGGTAGGGATCTGACTCCATTAACAACCGGTCTGCAAAGGTGCCTGAATCACCTTCATCTGCATTACAGACGATGTATTTTTGTTCGCCCGCTGTATCCAGTACGGTCTGCCACTTGATACCCGCTGGGAAGGCAGCGCCTCCGCGACCACGTAGGCCCGAATTTTTGAGCTCATCAACGATAGCTTGCCCAGTCATGGAAAGAGCCTTAGTTAAACCCACAAAGCCCTCTAGCCGTTGATAGCTTGTTATACATGTAGGATCAGCGACGCCTGAGCGTTTAAAGGTCAACCTTTGCTGCGTGGCGAGATAGTCAATCTGGTCAACCTCACCAAGGTGTAGCGGATGATCTATCTTCGCTGTTCCATCAAGATTAGACTGCACAGCATCCAAAATAGACTCAACATCTGATGTATTGACTGGCCCAAATGCTTGGCGAGCACTGCCTATTTGCACTTCAACTAAAGGCTCAAGCCAGAACATACCTCGAGAGCCGTTGCGTGTAATGTTGGTATTAAGCCCTCGACGCTCTAAAGCATGCGCCATCGCAGATGACACTTTTTCCGCACCAAGCGCCAGTGCTGTCGTATCTTGCGGGATGAATATCTGCAGACTCATGAGCTGACCCCAGAAGTGTTAGCATTAACCGTGGTTAACTCGGTCATCAATTGATCAAAACGGGACTGGTCAACACGCGCATGAATATCATCATCAATACGAACCGATGGCGAGCAAGCGCAATTACCTAAACAATAAACGGGCTCTAATGTAATGAGACCATCCGCAGTAGTCTCACCATAGTCAATACCTAAACTTTGCTTTGCATGCGATTCAATGTCGCGAGAGCCCATAGACTGACATGCTTCAGCACGGCATATCTGCACTGTATGATGTCCACCTGGATGGGTATTAAAATCATGGTAGAAGCTAATTACTCCGTGCACCTCGGCGCGGGATAAGTTGAATCCTTTGGCGATGGGATCTACAACGGAATCTGGGACACACTTAAGAAGCTGCTTAACTGCATGCAGTAGCGGCAAAAGCCCCCCTGGCAGGGTTTTAAACTGATCAATCAGTTGGTCAACATTACTGTCTTTTTCCAACATATACGCTCCTACCTGACATGAGATTTAAATAATCTCTCAATTATTTCACCACTCTAATCGGTGGCGTTTAAAGACTGCCACATTTCTGGCACACAGCTTACTAATCGCGCGCAGTTTATCATTATTGTCTGCCTGATTTATCTGACCTAAGCGACTCTTATTTACCTAATAAGGACCGCTACTTTAACGCAAATGTTGAGCATGGAATTTAATGTGCTCCCCTATTAATGTAGCAATAAAAAAGTAACTGTGATCGTAGCCTGCCTGAAAACGAATCTGCATTGGAAAATTAACCCGCTCAGCGGTATCTACTAACAGCTGTGTATTGAGTTGTTCGGCTAAAAAATTATCAGCATCCCCCTGATCAATTAATATGGGGATCGACTGCTTTAGCGTCATATCAGCCGCTTTTACAAGCTCTACCGTATCATGCTTCGCCCACTGACCACGATTGTCTTGAGCGTTGCCACCAATATATGCAGACAAGGCTTTCTGACCCCAAGGGCAATTGATAGGTGAACAAATTGGTGAGAACGCCGAAACAGAGCTATAGCGCCCTGAGTTATTGAGGGCTATGGTTAAAGCGCCATGTCCTCCCATAGAATGTCCAGAAATTGACATCTTCTCGCTGTTTACTGGGAATTTAGAATTGATTAGTCCCGGTAATTCATCCAAAACATAATCATACATCTGATAGTGGTCAGACCAGGGCTGTTCGGTTGCATTGACATAAAACCCAGCACCCAATCCAAAATCATAGGCGCCATCAGGATCGTCAGGGACTCCATCACCGCGAGGACTGGTATCAGGGCAAACAATGGCGATACCCTGCTCTGCCGCGTACTGCTGCGCACCCGCCTTAGCCACAAAGTTTTCATCGGTGCAGGTCAGCCCAGACAACCAATACAGGACAGGCACCGGCACTTGCTCTGATTGCGGCGGTAAATATATTGAAAAGGTCATATCACAATTCAGCACCTCTGAGCGATGCCTAAACCTTAACTGCTGACCACCGAAACTCAAATTGAAACCAATCTTCTCTAAAGCGCCGTCAGTCATCAATTAAAACTCCACTACCGATCGAATACTCTTGCCGGCATGCATTAAGTCAAATGCTTTATTGATATCTTCAAGTGGCATTTTGTGCGTAATGAGATCATCAATATTAATTTTTCCGTCCATATACCAATCAACAATTTTTGGAACATCGGTTCGTCCGCGAGCGCCACCAAAGGCAGTTCCGCGCCAAGAGCGACCGGTCACTAACTGAAAAGGTCGTGTCGCAATCTCTTTGCCAGCGCCGGCAACACCAACAATACAGCTCTCACCCCACCCCTTGTGGCAGCATTCCAAGGCCTGGCGCATTACATCAACATTGCCAATACATTCGAAACTATAGTCAACGCCACCGCCTGTCATATCAATAATATGATCAACCAAGTTCTCTACCTCACTGGGGTTGATGAAATCGGTCATTCCGAACTGGGTGGCTAAGGGAATCCGTGATGGATTCAAATCAATGCCGATAATCCGAGTAGCGCCAACCATTTTGGCTCCCTGAATTACGTTGAGGCCAATACCTCCTAACCCAAATACTGCGACGGTTGAGCCGGCCTCAACCTTCATGGTGAAAGCAACCGCTCCGATCCCCGTAGTAACCCCACAGCCGATATAGCAGATTTTATCAAAAGGAGCATCGCTTCTGACTTTTGCCAGCGAAATCTCTGGAAGAACCGAATAATTAGAAAATGTAGAACAGCCCATATAATGGAGTATTGGCTTGCCCTCAAAAGAGAAGCGACTACTACCATCAGGCATAACACCGCGCCCCTGAGTAGCTCTGACTGCTTGACATAGATTAGTCTTGGGGTTGAGGCAATACTCGCATTCCCGGCACTCAGCGGTATACAGAGGAATCACATGATCACCGGGTTTTAAGCTTTTTACGCCAGGACCAACCTCAACTACCACACCTGCGCCTTCATGCCCCAAAATCGCAGGGAATGCACCCTCCGGATCATCCCCTGAAAGTGTGAACGCGTCTGTATGACATATACCTGTCGCTTTCATTTCCACCAAGACTTCACCTGCTCTTGGCCCCTCAAGATCGACCTCCACAATTTCTAAAGGTTTCCCTGCTGCAAAAGCAACTGCTGCGCGTGTCTTCATACTACTCTCCAGTTATTTACACTACTCATAATGTTTACATGTATATTTTTGTGGCACAGAGACTCAACATCTGACCATAGTAACTGTGGTTCACTCTACCGACCAATACCCCTATAAGCAAGGAATCAGAGGGCGTTAGACGAACCTAGACAATACTAATTTGGAGCGTATAAAAGAGCCCACAAACACCATCTATTAAAGGCCAGATAACCAGACAGAAACTATAAACTCTACGAATTTATCAGAGACTCTAATTAATGCGATTATTAAACAGTGAAAGCTCTTAGTTGTCTCAGGAAGCGTGGTCTGTTAACGTCAGGAATGGCCATCATAACTAAGAAGGAATAGACCCAATGACCACTCTTATAATTTATGCACTTGCCCTGGCGATTGTTCAGTTTTGGATTTTACCCGCCAGTCTAAACCTAAAGAATCTAAACTATCTTCTATCCAATAGGGATGGCAATGCTGAAACCTCACCCACGTATGGCAGAATCGCCAGAGCGGCGGCAAACTACCAAGAGAGCCTACCTGCCTTCTTGGCCCTCTGCTTACTCTCTCTCCACATGGGTGTTGACTTAACAACCACCGCAACCGCATGGTTAGTACTAAGAGTCGCCTATGTAGCTAGCTATGGCGCCGGGATCATCTACCTACGCACCGCCATCTGGCTGGGATCCATTGGCTGCCTTGTGTCTATGGCAATGCAACTACTCTAACAACGCAGCACATTGAACATGCAAGGCTCTAACAAATAGTCTTGCATGTTTATCACTCATCAGATTTATTTACTAAGCAGTGGCTTCCAGTAAAGAACGCCAAATACCAATACGTTAATGACATCTTTAGCTGTTCCATGATTTATGGCTTTTAGCTTTGAGTAAACTACCACTAACTCAAGCACATGCAAGACCAGCATCACTACCCCTACCCAATGTATACCCAGCCCTAAATTTCCACCTATCGGGCTCAGCAGGTTAACTGCGAAGGCAATCCAAATAACGATCATGGTATAAGTGGCAATTTGTTTAATATTTAGCATTTTAAATTCCATCTAGTCTGAGTTTCAAAGAGTATCGCAAGCATTAAGATCCTCTGCAAGCGCTCAGCAATCACCACAGAATCCGGCTGTCGACATATAACAACGATATTAATCCTTCGGTTTGACAGCTGACACCCTCTTGATTTAGTCTTCATCCGCGTAACAAATACAACACTCAAAGTCCCACAAACACGGAGTTTCCATGAGCAATAATGTAACCTATAACTACCAAGATGGTGTTGCCACTATCAGTATGGATGATGGGAAAGCAAACGCTCTCTCTCATGACATGTGGGATCAACTGGGTGTCGCTTTCGATAAAGCTGAAGAAGCCAAGGCAATTGTCGTTCTAAAAGGTCGTGATGGTCTTTTCTCCGGCGGGTTTGATCTTAAAGAACTCGCTAAAGGCCCCGAGCAGGCAGTATTTCTGACATCTCGCGGTTCCAAAATGGCTCGCCGAATAATGTCTTTCCCAACACCTGTTATTGGAGTTTCCACCGGCCATTGCATAGCAATGGGTGCATTTCTTATGCTTGCCTGCGACTACAGAATAGGTGCAGCTGGTGGGTTTAAAACAGGCCTTAATGAGACGATGATTGGCATGACCATGCATCATTTTGGTATCGAGCTGGCGCGATACCGTATACCGCTAAACTACTTCCATCGCTGCGTTATCAATGCAGAGATTTGGTCCCCTACGGATGCCGTTAAGGCCGGTTTTTATGACCAAGCGGTTCCCGTTGAGCAATTAGAAGAAGCCACCTCAATGGTTGTAAAAGGGTTTGGTCAGCTCAATATGACAGCGTTTAATGGCACCAAAAATAAATCACGTGCTGCGCTTTTACAGTTACTCGATGAATGCATTGAATCAGACATGATTATTCCGGATGGCATGTAAGTTGGCACTGCCAGGATGGGTAACCCTAGCAACAGGGTTACCTACTTGAAGAGTAACAATCAATGACCACTGACTTAGACTGCTCGTTGCGGAGTGTTAAAAGACCTAATCAATCCCCAATAAATCAAAGGCGTCGCTATTAACCATGGCAGTTGACTGGCTAACATAATACTTCGACCTTGGAATTCCCATAAGGTAGGGTTAAACCACTGTCCTGCTGGTGATAGCGGCGCCCAAGAGAGCACCTTTCCATCTGCTAGTTGGTCGTGGTAGAGAAACATTTCAACCACGATATTTTGCCCCAAAAATATCACTAATAGCAGACTAAAAACCCTCCAGTTCCATTGGCGATAGATAGAGTCGTCGCGCCCCATTACCAGCCAAACGACCAACAAAGTACCACAACAAATTGATCCTGCATCTGCCAAAGAGTTCAGTAGGCCGTTAATATGCACCGGTATTATCTGGTTCAAAATATCGGCACGCCTGACGTTAACACTATCCCCTGCAACCAAGCCATAGTTAAACCAAATCTCCCAGCCTATGAGACATAAGAAAAATGCCTTGATGTAAAAAGGAAGAACCCAGCTGGGAATGAGTTTTCGATGATGCAAAATCGGAATCGCAAACATTGGAATAATAGCCGACGAGTAGACAATGACAACAAGACGAACCTGCTCAAAAGTTAAACTATCTAACATATCAACCTCAATATTAAGTAAAACGTTCGACTTAACGTTAGCTTACATTTATTTTTTAATACAGTTTAGACGCCTGATTGATTACTACAACAGCGATGAGTACTGGATGCTACAAGAAATAGATTCAAAGTACCAATTAGATTGACTAGTTGCGCTTGCCCGCGGCGATTACTTGGCAGAGTGCTGCGGGGGAGCTTTCCCGACTATACTGGGAGAGCATGAGCAGCCCTGCCTTGCGCATCTAGAGCTAGCGTTGATTTAGCTGGATAGGCTATTCGTTTATGTAACCTTACTTATGGTATGTTTAAGTGGGCATTTATTTGTAGCGCTCGGTTCTTATAAGGTTGATGAGGAGCATTACAAGATAATCATCACCGCAGTAGCGTTCTACAGTAATTTAATCGACACCCACCAAAAAAGCAGCCAACAACTGCAGAAAGGGTATCATCGTATTTTTAACAGGAGATATAGGCATTAGATTTTTTGACATACTACAACTGCAAACGTCACGACAGCATGCTGACTTTTTAGCTTTGCCGATTATTAAATCTATGAATGACGGTAATCTTACCAAAGCCCTATACGTTTCATTTTTAACGCAGTGGTATCATATTTTAAAGCATACTTTGCCCATTATATTGGCCACTCAGTCGCGACTGACTGAAGAAACGGAATGGTTAACAGATGTGATCGGCGAATTTACTGAACAAATGGTAAGCAATGAAGAGCTAATACTTAATGATATCGCTGTATGTGGTGGTGACATAGAACAGGTGCGCCACAGCAGAGCTCACATGACGACAGAACTAATGGTCAGTTATGCTTATGACACAGTGAACCGCATAAACCCGCTAGGAATATTGGGTATGCACCATGTTCTGGAAGGGGCTGTACTCAGTCTCGCGCACAGGTCAGCTGACAATATAGGTAATACTTCATTGGTGCCTAAAGACGCCTTAACATACCTTTATACTCACGGCTCTCTTCTCCAGGATAATGCCGATGTTTTTATAGGGGTTATGAACAGAATCGATCGATCAGAAGATAGAAACCAGATTATTCGCTCTGCGCAGATTTTCTACAAATTATATGCCGATATTTTCCTTTCCCTGAGCCCTGAGCTAGAAAAATAGTAACGACTATCTGAGATCAAAGTATAGTGAGGATTACTAGATGTCTTCAATTGTATCTAACGCTCCCCATCAGCCTCGTAAGAAACGAAAGCTAACGAGGGCTATAGAGCTTTTGAAATATAAATATGGCGGAGAAAGAGGGATTCGAACCCTCGATACGCTATTAACGTATACACCCTTAGCAGGGGCGCGCCTTCAGCCACTCGGCCACTTCTCCGTGATAGTCTTGGTAGGATCAGAATACATAGTTTCAGAAAAAACTACGCCGCCCTAGACTAGCGGCGGCATGATATCACATTGACAGAAAAATCAAACGTCGATCTCACCATTTTCAGTAGTTTCAGAGGGATTTGATGCATCTTTTTCATTTTGAATGCGCTGATAGATTTCTTCGCGGTGAACTGCAATATCTTTGGGGGCATTCACACCCAATCTGACCTGATTACCACGCACACCTAACACGGTGACGGTAACGTCATCACCAATAACTAAAGTTTCACCTACCCTTCTAGTGAGAATTAACATTCCTGTCTCCGTTATAGCTTTTCCAACTCAATGGACTTATCTTGTTATTATAGTTGCTTCTAAGCAATGCGCTGAGAATACTTTTACTGTAAACCTGTTAGCGAACGAACTTAACAGTTTATGCTATCTATTGATGCATTAACTGTCTAAAACATCGAGCTTTTCAAGCTCAAACGCGGAATGAAGAGTGCGAACAGCCAATTCCAAATACCGCTCTTCAATGACGACAGTAATTTTAATTTCTGACGTAGTAATCATTTGAATATTAATTCCGTCAGCTGCCAGCGCTTCAAACATTTTAGCCGCCACCCCAGCATGTGACCTCATACCTACACCAACAATAGAAACCTTACCAATATGCTTATCAGTATCAACTTCCAACGCGCCTAAATCAGCGGCTATATTCCTAAGAAGTTGTTCTGCCTGGCTTAAGTCACTCTCATTAACAGTAAAGGTGATGGTTGCAGAATTATCTTTGGCGACATTCTGAACTATCACATCGATTTCAATATTTGCCTCACTGATCGCACCAAGAACCTTGTATGCCACACCAGGCTGATCAGGAATTCCTCTGATTGTTAATTTAGCTTCGTTTCTATTGAACGCAATCCCTGATACCAGTGGTTTTTCCATTTGATCATCATCCTCAAGAGTAATTAGTGTTCCATTACCATCCGTAAAACTGGACAGCACTCGAAGTGGAACGTTGTACTTTCCAGCAAACTCAACGGAACGAGTTTGAAGAATTTTGGAGCCCTGACTAGCCATCTCCAACATCTCTTCAAATGTGATCTTATCTAATCTACGAGCATCAGGAACAACCCGCGGATCTGTCGTGTATACGCCATCAACGTCAGTATAGATCTGACACTCATCAGCGCCCAGTGCTGCTGCCATTGCCACTGCGGTAGTGTCTGACCCGCCACGTCCCAAAGTGGTAATGTTCCCTTCTTTATCCGTGCCCTGAAACCCTGCCACTACCACTACACGACCGGCCGCCAAATCAGACTCTACGCGATGGGCATCGATATCTTTAATTCTCGCTTTGCCATGTGCATCGTCTGTTAGGATACGCACCTGCCCACCCGTATAGGATCGAGCAGCGACTCCCTGCTTTTGCAGAGCCATGCACAACAAAGCAATAGTCACCTGTTCTCCAGTGCTCACCAACACGTCCATTTCACGCAAACTGGCTTGCTCATCAATTTGATTAGCCAATCCGATCAGACGATTTGTCTCACCACTCATCGCTGAGACGGCCACGACCAGTTGATTACCGTTTTTATGGCTAGTGGCGACTTTTTTGGCCACAGCCTCAATGCGCTCTACTGTGCCGACTGAAGTGCCACCATATTTTTGGACGATCAAGCTCATTATCGGTGTCCATATAATTAAAAAGTTGTGAATTAAACAGTAACCCAACCTAAATGTTAAGTATTTTCGAGTTTTGCTTAGGCTTTTTCAACCCAGCCATAAACAGATTCTAATGCGGCGGCAAGATTTGTTACATCACCAGCAGCGCCCTGAGCCATATCGGCACGACCACCACCCTTTCCATCAACCTGAGCAGTCACAAACTTCAGTAAATCACCCGCTTTTATTCTATCGGTTAGATCCGACGTCACACCTGCGATCAGGGCGGCTTTCTCACCCTCGATGGCCGCCAAGAAAAACACGCCTGACTGTATTTTTGATCTCACCTGATCAGCTACCCCGCGTAAACTTTTCGAGTCCGCACCATCAACCACGGTGGCAAGAACGGAAATATCATTCACCGTGCGCAAACTTGACATAAGATCACTACCGGCGGCATTGGCGAGCTTATTCTTTAGTTTTTCTAAGTCCTTCTGTAAGCGCTTATTTTCGTCAATGATACCCTGTATTTTTTCACCCACTGCATTGCGAGCGCCGCGTACCATAGTGGCAATATCCGTTATCGAATCCTGCTCTTTATCGCAGAGCGCTAAGGCTTCCATTCCGGTAACACTCTCAATGCGCCTTATGCCTGCAGCAACACTTGTTTCGGCTGACACGCGCACTAGTCCAATATCCCCTGTGCGTGAAACATGGGTGCCACCACATAATTCAACTGAAAAATCACCGCCAATACTGACCACTCTTACTTGATCACCGTATTTTTCACCGAACAGGGCCATCGCTCCTTTAGCTTTGGCATCATCCATACTCATGACATCAGTGGTTACTTCAGTATTTCTTAGCACCTGAGCGTTAACAATATGCTCTATGCGTCTTATCTGCTCGGCAGTGACAGCCTCACCATGTGAAAAGTCAAACCGGAGACGTTCGTGATCCACCAGCGAGCCTTTTTGATGAACGTGCTCACCCAGTACTTGCCGAAGTGCTTCATGAAGTAAATGCGTAGCAGAGTGATTCAAAGTTACTGCATGTCTCTGGGTTTTATCAACAGTAGCCTCTACTTGCTCCCCAACAGTAAACTGTCCCGACACAACTTGGCCAATGTGGACGTGGTGATTCCCTACTTTACGACAGTCACTTACCTCAATAACAGCAGAGCCTTGGGTTAAAAATCCTTTATCACCCACCTGACCGCCAGATTCCGCATAAAATGCGGTCTGTGCCAAAATTAGCGCAACATCGGCCCCTTCAGAAACGTTATCAACCGCCTCACCCGCGCTATATAAACCAATAATCTCAGCGCTTAACTCAGTAACCTCATAACCCCGAAACTCTGTAGTACCGTCGAGGCGAATAGTATTTGTGTAATCAACGCTAAACTGGCTAGCTGCGCGTGCTCTAGTTCGCTGCGCGTCCATGCAGGTATCATAGCCTTCCATATCAAGGCTATAACCTCTTTCACGAGCGATATCATTGGTTAAGTCAGTAGGGAATCCATAGGTGTCATACAATTGAAACACCAATTCGCCGGGCAGTTCCGAACCGACAAGGTCGCTAAGAGCACTTTCCAGCACGCCCATCCCTTTGTCCAAAGTGCGCGCAAACTGTTCCTCTTCCTTTTTAATTACCTTACTAATGTTGTCACTCTGTTGAAGTAATTCAGGATAGGCTTCGCCCATTACTTCACCTAAAGGGCCTACTAACTTGAAAAAGAAACTGCCCTTAGCACCCAGACTGTGGCCATGACGCAGAGCTCGTCGAATAATTCTGCGCAGAACATAACCTCTACCCTCATTGGAGGGCTCGATGCCATCTACCACCAAAAACGCGCATGAGCGTATATGGTCGGCGATCACCTTGAGTGAATTCTCCGTCAAGTCTTTACAGCTCGTTACCCCTGCTGCCGCCTTGATTAGATGCTTAAATAAATCAATGTCATAGTTGTTGTGAACACCCTGCATAACCGCAGCAATACGCTCTAACCCCATACCTGTATCGATTGACGGCTTTGGTAGCGGCGTCATAGTCCCAGCTGCATCGCGCTCAAACTGCATAAACACCAAATTCCAAATCTCTATGTACCGATCTAGATCATCATTTGGACTGCCTGGGGGGCCTCCAGGAATATGATCGCCATGATCCCAAAAGATCTCAGTGCAGGGGCCACAGGGACCTGTGTCACCCATCTGCCAGAAGTTGTCCTCATCCAAACGAGAGAGACGCTTTGGATCAATGCCAATCTCATTAATCCAAATATCCGCAGCTTCATCATCACTGATATGTACCGTCACCCAAAGTCGATCTTTTGGTAACTCCAACACATTGGTCAAGAACTCCCAGGCATAGCCAATAGCTTCGCGTTTAAAGTAATCTCCAAAGCTAAAGTTGCCCAACATTTCAAAGAAAGTGTGGTGCCGTGCTGTGTAACCAACATTTTCAAGATCGTTATGCTTGCCGCCAGCTCGCACACAGCGTTGTGACGAAACGGCGCGGTTATAATCCCGTTTATCCGCCCCGAGCAAGACATCTTTAAACTGGACCATACCAGCATTTGTAAACAGCAGTGTCGGATCATTACTAGGCACAAGACTGCTGCTGGGCATGATACGATGCTGCTTATCAGCAAAATACTTAAGGAAGGCGTCTCTTATATCGGCGCTTTTCATCATTGTTTGGTCATCACTTTTTAATCAAAATTAGTCTTTAATAAAACGTTTTAAGCTAATCACTAGCCACCAATATCGGCTTCTGAAAATCCTTTACTGCCTTTTGCGCCTGCTAAAATATGCAGATGCAGATGAAAAACAGTCTGGCCAGCATCCGCACCATTGTTAACGACTAACCGAAACGCATCATCAACACCAAATTGGCGAGCAACCTCACCGGCCACTAGCAATAGATGCCCCAGTATCGGTTGATCTTCCTGACTCGCATCAACCAGCCGCGGTATCTCCTGCTTGGGAATAACTAACATGTGCACAGGCGCTTGAGGCGCAATGTCGTTAATAACAATACACAGCTCATCCTCGTAAAGTATCTCGGCTGGGATCTCACGATTAATGATTCGCGTAAACAGTGACGGGGCATTCTCTGACATTTACAACGCCTTATAGGTTTATTGTAATTAGGGCCGCTTCTTAAGCTTTTCGTCAACCTGCATGCGACGGGCTTCAGATTCAAGCATCACAGGAATCTCGTCACGAATCGGATACGCAAGACCACTGGCCTTACACAGTAATTCCTGATTTTTGCTGTCATATTCTAGCGGCGCTTTGCTTACAGGGCATACTAGGATACTTAAGAGTTCTTTATCCACGTAGATCGTCCATTTTTCCGGATGCACATTGTACGTAAAATAGTTGGAAATCGCTATCCTATGGGCGGCTTAGACCAGTTCTAATCAAAATTAGACTTGCAGCTCTATGGCGCTGCTGGCAAAGCTTGCATAACCAACTGAGGATCGATGCGCACGCTCAACCAATTCATTCTCCAATCCAAGTGTGGTCCAGTGGATCTTCCTGTGGTCCCCACTTTCCCTATGGGCGCACCCTGCTCTACTTTCTGACCAACTGAGACCAAAATTTCGCTGAGATGTAAAAAAGATGAGGTAAGTCCAAAACCATGCTCCATAACAATTGTCCCCCCCGAGTAAAATAGATCGGCGTCCGCCAACTTGATTTCACCCGCTGCAGGTGCAAAAACTAGAGTGCCTGTCGATGCCGCATAATCGACACCATAATGGGGACTCTTAGGGACACCGTTATAAATTCTTTGACTACCATACACGCCCGTAACCGGTCCCTCTAGAGGCTTCTTAAAGCCATCAAGAAACTCCACGTTATCTGAAGCACCTCTGCGAGAATCTTTTACCAGCGCGGAGTCTCGCCGAATTCTTGCAACATCGGACTGGCTGGGCGTCACTGTCCTCTGGGGTACACCGGTGACAGACTGGACCTTGTATTCTCTACTTTTCACCCCAAATTGGTGCTCAGTATTAATACCGCGATCATCAATCAAAGATAATGTGATTGTATTTGGCGCGTCTCGCCCCAGACCAAAAACAAACGTTCCATTGGGTGTAGTTTTCAAGAAATTGCCTGCATACCTGACTTTATAGCCAAATGGGACCTTACCCATTGCCAACCCACCCTGCTCTAATTGAGTGGAGATCTGTAGCCCCTCACTGGCGAATGATACTTTCGCAAATAAAACGCACCCTAGTAAAATCCAAATATTACCTGCATAAACCTTATGGTTTAACATATTAATTAAACGACCTCTCGCTCACTAATAAAATCATCTTAACTATCCGTGTCATTTTCGGAGTCTACAGTGATGGGTTCAACATAGGGTTCAAGTGACTCGATCGCGCAGGAGATACCTCTGTCAATGACTTCAAAGCGATCAAATTTAGCGCATAACTGGCCGCCTCTCACACGGCTAATATAGCCTTCCCTAGCAATGCCATGACACTCTCTGCGCATGGTCAACAAAATCTTCTTTTTACCCATCATTTTTATGATGGCTGTCTGATCATCTATAAAACGTATATTTCGAATTCTTGATCTGGAGATACATCCATTACGAATACCCCAATCTTTATAATCCACTCCTTCAATTTCCTCGAGCTTATCCATCACTCTTGAGGTATTTTTAGGCTCCGTAGTAGCCGGATCGGTTACATCACTCACCGCTTGCGTAGACCCCGCCATGTGTAATCCTAAAAACCCCACTAGTATGATTATCCAACGTTTATTTTTCATAAAATCTCCTTGAACCCGTCCCGGCTATCACCGCCATAAATGCTTTAGAACATACTAACTTATAAATCTAGCGCAGTTAACCCACGCAAAAGCAAACCTGTACTGTAATACCTCAAACTAAATCTATATAACAATAAGCATAGCGATAATTCATTGACGTGGTTATCATGTCGCAGGCAAACCAGGTCAAATCACCCACTGTACGAATCTAATAACATGTCTTCGAGCAAATTCTCTCCGCCAACTTATCTGAAAAATCCTCATATACAGAGCATTATGAACAGTGTTGGGCCCAGGAAATACCTTGCTAAAAAAATAACTAAAGCTCTCGACTCTGAGCAGCTTATAGTCACCACAGAATTGGGTGTTCGGCTTACTGCAGAATTTGACAAAGCTGATCCAAAAACTAGGGTAAGCAAGAACGCCGAACTAGTGATTCTCCTTCATGGATGGGAGGGGTCCAGCCAGTCGGCCTACCAAGTTACTACAGCTCACCATCTTCTCAAGCAAGGCTTTGACGTGCTGCGACTTAATATGCGAGATCATGGAGAAAGCCATCACTTGAATCCTGAAGCCTTTAACTCGACATTGATTACAGAAGTCGGTGATGCGATCAAGGTATTCAGCAGTGAACAATCTTATAAAGGTATATTTTTAGCGGGGTTTTCTCTTGGCGGTAACTTTACGCTAAGAATAGCCGCCGATAGGGGTAAAGAGCTGAATATTAATACGGCAGTGGCAATTTGCCCTCCAATAGACCCTAACAACGCCATGACAGCTATGAATGAGGGATTATTTATTTACGAGAAGTACTTTTTCCGACGCTGGACAGGGTCAATTTCGAAAAAGTTAACCTATTTTCCAGAATTGAACTTTGCCGACGATCTTGCCAAGGTCAAGACTTTGGAAGATATAAATAAAACCTTTATCCCTAAATTTACACCCTTTCCTGACGCAGAAAGCTATTTTTCGGCGTACGCACTTACCGGGGATAGATTGAATGCATTAGAAATTACCGCTTACCTAATAGCCTCAGAAGACGATCCAATCTTGCCAGTTGCCGACGTGGCAAAGATCAATCATTGCGACAACTTAATTATAGAAAAACAAAGGTATGGTGGGCACTGCGGTTTTATTTTAGATACCGCTGGTAACAGCTGGGTCCCTCAACGACTGACTGAGATTTTCAAACAACATGGAGTCTAAGTGGCTCAATAATTAGTGATGGTCTTTGCATCAATGATCAGGTGAAGGTGTAACGGGGTTTCCAGGTACTCCGTTGTCATACCAACTAGACCATAACCTTGAATCTAAGTGCGAAGTGAAAAGAAGTTTCTAATCCAACCAAGGTAAACCTTACCGATTTTTCGTAAGCGCCCTAAATAAGGCATCACTTACTTTAGCTATTTAAAGATAGATCGGATGCAATCTGAATCAAAACCCCGCGACTGAAAAAACCTCATGCGCTTGGCGGTTTCCTTTACCTCGGACGGAACAGTATAGCCATACTTCTTTACTGAAAGGTCTCGAATCAACTGAAACCAATCAGCATCAGCATCGCATAGCGCTCTACTTATTTGTAAGTCTGAAACACCGCGTTCACGAAGGTCATGAGTAATTCTTACTGGGCCAAACTGCCTGTTAATTCTGCTTCGAACATACATCTCTGCAAAGCGACTGTCACTGACTAAGTTATCTCGAGCCAGTTGATCCACCACTTTAATAATGAGTTCACGTTCTTCGAAGCGGTCAGATAATTTTCTCAATAATTCCTTGACCGAATGTTCTCTCCGCGCCAACAAATCCATGGCCTTGAGACGTATTGTTTTTGCATCAACAACCATTATGCACCCCTTTATATAGACCTAGCAGAGCAATTAGTCTCAATACCACGACTATCCATCAAGAGACTGAATCTGGACCGAGGTGATATGTTCTTGGCGAAGCATGGGCTTCTAGCGATAATACTTAGGATAGACATCTGAAGATATCGCATAAGAAACCGATCACAGGACCTGAGCAAGCATAGATTAAGTCTTCTCTACTACCAACTCAGAATGCCAGAGCAGAGAATCCTGCCCTGGTTTATCAAGTAAGTAGCGACTTACAATGATTCGGCGGGTTGGTGATAATTCAATTTACTCACTCACCGGCGATTCTTGTACCTCGTCCTTCTTTTTTGGCTCAGGCTCCACAAGGTACAAATCACGAATGGACTTCTCTAGGACCGCAGCTATGTCACGATTTTCGTCCAAAAATGCAGCTGCATTCTTTTTCCCTTGACCAATCTTGCTTCCCTGGTAGGCATACCATGCACCCGCTTTGTCAACGAACCCTGCTTTTACGCCAAGATCAATAAGTTCACCATAAAAATTGAACCCCGTACCATAAAGAATTTGAGTCTCTGCCTGTTTAAACGGTGGAGCCACTTTATTCTTGACTACTTTGATACGAGTTTCGTTACCAATAATCTCATCTCCCTCTTTGACAGCACCTATTCTGCGGATATCCAACCGAACCGAAGAATAGAATTTAAGTGAATTGCCACCACTCGTTGTCTCGGGGCTCCCAAACATTACACCGATCTTCATTCGAATTTGGTTGATAAAGATCACCAGGCAATTTGCGTTCTTGATATTACCCGTCAATTTTCTAAGTGCTTGAGACATTAAGCGAGCTTGTAGGCCTACGTGATGGTCACCCATCTCACCCTCGATTTCTGCTTTTGGTACGAGAGCCGCTACCGAATCAATAACAACAACATCTACGGCGCCGGAACGAACAAGCATATCGGTAACTTCTAACGCCTGCTCTCCTGTATCTGGCTGCGATACAATTAGATCGTCAGTCTTCACACCAAGATTACCGGCATAGGCTGGATCCAGTGCATGCTCAGCATCAATAAAGGCGCAGGTCTTACCCAACTTTTGAGCTTGAGCAATAACACTTAGCGTCAAAGTGGTTTTACCTGATGATTCAGGTCCATAAATCTCCACAACACGTCCGAAAGGCAGGCCACCTATACCAAGAGCAATATCTAATGGCAATGAGCCAGTGGAAACTGATGGGATTTTCTCAATGGGTTTATCACCCAATTTCATGGCGGTACCCTTACCGAACTGTCGTTCAATTTGACCTAAGGCTGCTTCTAGCGCTTTTGCTTTATTTGCTTCCATTGTGTAAACCTCGATATCAATGAATGATAAATAGTAAAATGTTCGTGATAGGTTATTTACTGTATGGGTGTACAGTAGTACATTCGGTGACCTGATGCAATAGTTGTTGCAAAGAAATCTCAACAGACTGCTCCCGTACGGCATTTCTATCTCCGCACAGTAGATGCTTGACGGTAGTTATGCCTTGCGGGCCTAAACAGGCGAACCATACCGTTCCAACCGGCTTATTTGAGCTGCCGCCAGTCGGGCCTGCAACGCCGCTGATGGCTATGGCATAGTCGGCATTTGCCTCACGCGCAGCCCCTTTTGCCATCTCGATCACAACGCTTTCACAAACTGCACCCTGTGCGGCCAGTAGTTGTTCTGAAACACCCAGCATACGGTGCTTGGCATGGTTGGCATAAGTAATATAACCGCAGTGGAACCATTGAGAACTACCTGCGATAGCCGTGATTGCATGTCCGACGCCACCTCCGGTACAAGATTCGGCAGTCGTGACGCTGGCCTTTCGTTCTAGGAGGGCTGCGCCAAGTTGCGTGGACAATTCTTTGATCTGTGTATTCATAAAGGGAAGTAGTCTTTGTTTTGGCTTTGGAAGACTATAGTTTATCGGTTTCCATGAGAAGTGTTAAGGGCTGTTATTGTTAGTTTTCGTGCTTGGCTGATATGTGCACAACCCCCCCATTTTGAGTAGAGACATTTAATCCGAGAGTCAGACATAAAATAATGACATCACACTGAGTGTGAAAAATAGTAATACGGTTTGAGTGAATAACAACCAGGGTTACTTATAGAAGGTTTACCAAAATCTTAGCTTAAACTCGACAATCAAGGCGCTTTGATTGTAACGACGAGAATCTGTCCAGCTGGTAGAAACTTCCGTCCCTGGCGATAATAAACGTCGGCGTATCGACCATTAGCTGATACTGGACTATTCCCGCCAGAAGCTTCTTTTTATTAGTATGGGTCCGATGACCCCTATTTTTTTGATCAACACCTTCCGACATAAGAAACCCTAAATCAAAAGTGACTACCAAATGCAGTAGACACTTAAATTTAGGATTTATTTGACTTGTTTGCCAATCCAATAACGCATTATTTGAGTCACTCAACCGTCGCTAGGGACAAGCAAACACGTTACTGAGTAAGCCCAATAAATGATTGCAAACGGCGGTAGTAAACTAAAAGACTATCTGTCAGGCCTTATTTAGTCGTTAACACCAATACTTCCATATTTCGCAATCAATCGATTTTGAATATTTCTTTGCTCCTGAGCAAGATCAAAGCTACTACAAAAGCCGTTATTCCAGTCTTGGATGGCCTCCAAGTCCGGATCACCTACATTGATCAGGGACTCCCAGACGATTAAGCATTTTTGCAAAGCTGTCGGCACTGGATGCTCACTGAGCGTATTTAAAAGCGAACCCATTGAATGCGGTTCTGTGTCGGATCGAAGCAAGTCGTCTTTATCAAGATGAACATATGTCGGCGCTGAGCTAGTAAATTTATCCCAACTAACGGACAGTCCCGAATCTGGCGTAGCCGATAACGCAAAATTGCTCCATGCACTCATGATAGTCGCTTCCATTTCATCCCTCGCTGAGCCCTCAGGATAAATATAAGACGATATAGGACCATACTTATAGACACCGGTAACAAAGGCTATGTCGGTACCATGGGCAGCGCCAAGTATATTGGGAAAGTCAGCAAACATAGAGCTCTTCTGATGATCCCAGTCAAAGCGATACGCATAAAGGTGGCCATAGCCGGCGGTTTCCATGGCTTCAAATGGAATATCAACCCCCCGTAATTTCCATGCATGAGAGCGCGTCCGCACCCACAGATCAAATAGTTCTGGGGTTTTAATAGTTACTATTGGTGGTAACAACTTAGTAAAGCGATACTCAGAATCCATAAAGTAGCGATGCAAACCGTGCCAAAGCGAGACTTCATCCTTGGTCGCTCCAGCCATCACCGGAATCTTTTTAGCGTACTTTTCCTCGCCCAGTGCGGCTAACAAGCCCATTTTAGGAATTACTATCCCGTCCCTAGTAGTGAGCGGCATACTATCGATACCGTCTTCTTTGTAATAAAGCCCCACAAACTCTTGGGCATCTATCTCTTTTAACTTGCGTCTAACATCCGCTCTTGAGTCACTTGAATCTAACATCCCATGGACAATTTGCCAGGAGCCTCGTTCAATCAAAGAATTACTAGAATTCTTATTAATCGCGTCCGTAGTAGTATGGCTGCTAGTGTAGCCAGATTGAGAGATCGCCTTGTGGAACAGCCCATCTGCAAGCGGTGATGCCAGTAACGCGTAAACGTTATGGCCCCCGGCAGATTCTCCAAAGATGGTGACATTATCTGGGTCACCACCAAAACTATCGATATTACCTTTAACCCACTTCAAGGCTTCTATAATGTCCAGCGTGCCGAAATTAGATGTCTTGTCCAAACCAGACTGTTCGTCCTGAATCGCTGGATGAGTAAACCAACCTAAGGCTCCAAGCCGATAATTGGTGCTAACCACCACTACATTTGTAGAGGCTACTAGCTTGCTATAGTCATAGTAATCTTTTAGGCCAGTAGTATTACCTCCACCATGAATCCAAAACATCACCGGATAATTCTTGTCCTTAAAATCAGCGGGCGCTTTAATATCTAAATAGAGACAGTCCTCCGAACCGACAATCCCATCCCCTTCAATGCCACCATAATTACTGGCTTTCTGAACGCAAGCGGTGTCTTTCTTTGAAACAATAAGTTGGTCTTTTGCCTCAAGTGGACGAGGTGCACGCCAGCGAAGGTCGCCTTCAGGTGGTTGTGCAAACGGAAGGTCGTCCCATGTAACAACAGCATCGACGGATGCGGAGACTCTCCCCTGAACGATGCCACTAGAGGTTGGAATCTTTAATGCCTCAGCACTTATTGACGCAGATGTATCTGAATCAATTCCAGCGCAGGAAACCAGCATGGCGGTTAATAGCAAAATGTAAGTAAATTTCATCGAACCCTCTTATTATTTTGGTGGGTGTTATGTCGCGAATTATACCCTATCAATACTAACGTGTACGGGCTTTCATTAAGAGTCGATCACTGCCGATGTTTCCTATAAAACCGGGTGTAACCATGCCCTAAAAATAGTTAATTAATTCAGTGTACTTACGAGCCTATTCAAGAGCATCATTCATACCCTTATTTTTGGTAAAAATAGGTAATTAAGCGTCGTTTTTAAGACAAATTTTGGGCTAAAAAAGTCACTTAAAAAAAGATGAAAATTTTGATTTACTCCGAGGATATTTTGGGCTTAAGATGCGCGAAAATAAAGGCTTGATCGGAGACAAAAAAATGTCACAAGAGAATAAAACTGCAGCCATCTCATTTGGCGCCAGAGTAAGAAAATCGCCCTTCTTTGACTCGACTAGAAAAGATGGCGCCAAGGCGTTTTCAGTATACAACCACATGTACTTACCAACGGCTTACGCCGGAACCGAGAGCGAATATCATAGTCTGGTTAATGATGTGACTATGTGGGATGTCTCGGTGGAGCGACAGATTGAAATCAATGGGCCTGATGCCTATGAATTTATTCGTCTGCTAACCCCAAGAAATTTAGAAAAATGTGAGATTGGGCGCTGTCTCTACGTGATTCTCACCGATCATAATGGCGGAACGATTAATGATTCAGTACTGCTAAGGTTAAAACCCGATCAATTCTGGCTGTCTCCCGGTGATGGTGACGTGTTGCTTTGGATTCAAGGCGTGGCTATTAATTCCGGCTTAGATGTTAATATCTTTGAACCTGACGTATCACCGCTGGGTATATGTGGACCTAAAGCACCAGCCCTCATCAGCAAACTGTTTGATGGCGAGCACGATGATTTACGCTTTTATCGCGCTCGTGAAACATCACTCGCGGGCATTCCAATGGTGATTGCTCGAACAGGATGGAGCGGCGAAGTAAGCTATGAACTCTACCTTCGTGATGGTAAGCGCGGCAATGCTCTCTGGGCAATGGTTAGAGAGGCTGGTCAAGAATTTAATATAGCCCCAGCAGCTCCAAATACTATCCGCAGTATAGAGGGCGGCATGCTCTCCTACGTCTCAGACATCACCAGGGACGACTGCCCCTACACAATCGGTTTAGACCGCCTGGTGGATGTTGATCAGGATATTGACTTTATTGGCAAAGAGGCATTAAAGAAGATTAAAGAAAACGGTCCTGCGAGAAAATTGGTGGGCATAGAGATCGCCGGCGAGCCCATCACGGCAGCTCCTGAGCAGCCGTGGCCCATTTTCAGTCATGATGAGCAAGTTGGCTATGTGTCGCGATGTATATTCTCTCCGCGTCTGGGTAAGAACATTGGCTTTGCCAACGTCCCATCCGAGCTCTCTTCAATAAGCACAGAGTTAACAATAAAATGTTATCTGGGCGATTTAACAGCTTCTGTTAGTGCCTTTCCTTGGGTTCCTGCCGAACGCATCGCTCGATAATTAATGAATTACACGGCGTCTGCAGAAAACTGCAGCGCCGCCAGACGAGCATATAGCGGATTATTAGCAAGTAGTTCGTGATGGCTTCCAGCCGCTATATTGCGCCCTTCGTCCATTACTACTATTTGATCTGCATGCAGAATAGTCGCCAGTCGGTGGGCGATAATCACCGTCGTTCGACCTTTCATTAATTTATCTAGCGCCAATTGCACCTTGTTCTCGCTCTCAGCGTCCAGTGCACTGGTCGCTTCATCTAATAATAGAATTCTTGGATTTTTGAGCAGTGCGCGCGCAATAGCGATGCGCTGACGCTGCCCGCCCGACAGACGGACGCCCTGCTCTCCCAAGTTACTTGTATATCCATTGGGCAATTGGCGTATAAATTCATCGGCATGAGCGGCCTTAGCTGCATCAATAACCTCCTCGTCGCTCGCACCGAGTTTTCCATAGCGGATGTTATACATCACATCCCCTGTAAATAGAGTTGGCTGCTGATCAACTACGGCAATCTGTTGGCGTAAGCCCTCCAGATCTAGCTCTCGAATATCAACACCTCCAAACTGCACGTTACCCTGCTGAGACTCATAAAACCGCTGAATAAGTGCAAACAGCGTTGATTTACCAGCCCCTGAGGGCCCAACTAGCGCAATGATTTTGCCATCTGGAATAGTCAGTGAGAAATCCGTTAGCGCAGCCTGATTGGGTCTTGAGGGATAACAAAAATTCACATCATTAAAAGTAATAGAGGCCTGTAAATTGACAACATCAGCAGTAATCAACTCTGCCAGCACAATCTCATTTGGCGCATGCAACAGCTCCATTAATCGCTCGGTCGCCCCAGCTGCACGCTGCAGCTCACCATACACCTCGGAGAGAGAGGCGACACCCAAGGCCATAAGTGTCGCGTAAAAAATAAAGGCCCCAAGATCACCCCCAGACATGGCGCCAGACATAACGTCTCGACCACCAAACCAAAGCATTGCACTCAGCGCACCGAAGATAGCAAGGATAACCATGGCGGTGAGAATAGCTCGCTGCCCAATACGCTTTTTTGCGACGCTAAAAGCCCGCTCTACTTCCTCCCCAAAAGCCGCCTTCTCAAAAGACTCCTGGGTGAAACTCTGGACAATTTTTATCTGCTGAATAACTTCTCCGGCATAACTGCCGACACTGGCAATCGAGTCCTGACTTTGACGAGAAAGAGTTCGCACCCTGCGACCGAAATACAGGATCGGCAAAAGAATGAGGGGTATCGACAACAGGACGATAAGTGACAACTTGAAATTAGTCGCCAAGAGCATGATTAAGGCGCCTAAAGAACTAATACCACTGCGCAGAGCAATGGACATAGATGAACCTATAATTGACTGTAACAAGGTTGTATCTGAGGTTAAACGGGACATGATGTCACCGCTACGGTTAGTTTCAAAAAACGCAGGGTGCAAAGTAATTACGTGATCAAACACCGCAGTGCGAATATCTGCACTCACTCGCTCTCCCAGCCAAGAGATAAGATAGAATCTCACGTAGGTTCCTGCCGCCATTAGGACTGCAAGACCAATAATAAACAGGACCGCCGTATTTAAATTGTCTTCTGACTTGTCAGCAAACCCACCATCGATTAATAACCGAAGACCTTGACCTATTGAAAGGGTTATCCCCGCTGTAATTAATAGCGCGATTAAGAAAATAAATATCTGTCGTTTGTAGGGTGACAAAAACTGTAACAGTGACAGCAAGGTGTTCGGTGCAGCCAGTAATTGAGGTTCGAGATGATCATGATTACTATTATTGTCTGACAACGTGAGTACACCTTTATTTGCGTTAAGAGAATAAACCTACACAAGGTAGGCACGTCACTCTACGCGCTCACAACACTCTGTCAACTGACTTCGCTATAGATTGGCACCTGGCGATCGTGCAAATATTCGGCGGACCATAGGAATGAAATATTCGAGGGGCTGACTCTTATAGTCTGGGTCAAAAGACACCTGATCCCAGTTGGCACAAAAATCAACGCAAGCTTGGTAATGTGGACTATCGATTAAGGCATCTCTGGAATTACGATCTTGATCATAATGTTGCATCCAGTAGTAACCTTGAAACAGACCATGATGTAAAACGATCCAATAATTCTTCTCACTGACGTAGGGGCGCAGCAGGGCAGCGGCAGCTTGAGAATGATTAGCGGGAGATATGACATCACCAATATCGTGTAATAATGCGCAGACAATCGTTTCTTCATCTGCACCATCAGATTGGGCTCTGGTTGCCGTCTGGAGACAATGATCCAGACGGCTTATCCTGTAAGGAGAGTCACCGCCCATCATCTCCATCCACTGAATCACGCGATCTGCTTGCCCTTGGATATTCTTCGTATCATGCTCAAATACAAGGTCATAGTCTGCTCGACTGGCATTTTCCATCGCGGTAAAAGATACGACGTCAGGCACTTACTACCTCCGAATTACGTTGTAATTGAATTAATCGGTTAGCGACATTATCTAGCTCAAAGTAAGCATCTTGCAGATGTCGTTTGCCGACGGGAATAAAAGCTTCTCGAGCGTGCAGCACTCGATGAGCTGCCACCAATAAAACTTGACCACCTTCTAATCGAAAAGCACAGCGATTAGCAGTATCTGTAATGCGACAACAAAGATCATGGTAGGCCAGATAAAACGAGCGGACACCCTCTTGCATAGGGTCAATCATTTGCATCAACTGATTAGAAAAACGCACACTGATAATGTTACCTGCGGTATCACATTTGATAAGCGGCTCAATAGCATAGGTTTCACTCGCTTCGTCGAATTCGCGAAATGGCACAGGAAACTCGCATAAACTTGTAAAATAGTCTGGTCGTTCTTGCCTGACTGACTCTGCTATTGCCCAAGCATCAACAATAATCGACTTACCCCCTTCGGCCTCATTGTGGAGCATATGTAGTGCTTGAACACTCGGGGGGAAACTATAGCTAGCGAAATCATTATGCGGAGGCAGTGCCATGGGGGTATGCGCTACGTTATAGACATGGGTATCGATACAAACATTATGGATGCGTTCAAAAAGCACCTCCCGAATGGGTCCCAGTCGCGGCGCTAATAATTCAAGCGCTTCAGATACCTGTGGCGCTTTATCAAGAACGATAACACCAACGTCTAAAAACGACTGAATCGCCGCAAAAGCAAAATCATCGTCCGACAAAAATTGTGTCCAGTCAAAATAACTTGGTTTGAAGTTCCGCGGCCATCCAGAGGGAACTCTGTGCCTTGGTTTGGATAATGCAAAAATATCATCAAGGTCAAAATTAGTGAGGTGACCGTCTGGCCAGGTAATCGACAAACTGTCGTCTACTATACTGACTTTATCTGGGTAAATATCGGCAGCAATGTTACTCAAAATAAAGGATTTTTCTTGAGTTTTACTAACCCGACAATCGTCACAAGAGCAGTTATCTCGTAACCATAAATTCGGTAACTCTAGCAAAAGTGACTCGTTAGAGACTAGTTTTAAACAGCCACTTTCAACAACCACCTGTGTGTCTGAACCAACTTTAAAGCTGTTTTCGCTTACCTCTGTATCGAGCACAAACACCATTACAAAACCCTCTCTGCAACCACACCGCCGAGTGCACAAAGTACCATAAAAACTATCGAATGGAATCCTTTTTTTAACTAACTCTATCCCTGCTAAATACCTCCCGTTTAAGCTTCAATAACCGCCTAATAGCTTGCATGCCATAGACTTAGACTGCGCCACCTGAAAAACCCATTACAAGCGGCGCTATAAGGACTAACATCTCTACTATTGCGCGATATAAACCGAAACGCCTTCTTTAATAGTCTGCACAACTTTGATTGCCGATATTTTGACAGGATCAACAGTCAGCGGGTTTTCATCTAAAACCACCATATCAGCAAGTTTACCCACTTCCAATGAACCTTTGGATGACTCTTCAAAGTGTTGATAGGCGGGCCAAATAGTCATCGCCTTCAAAGCATCCATCGGCCGCAAGCGCTGCGCTTTACCTAAAACGGCTCCGCTGCGAGTAGTGCGATTTACTGCGCTGTCTAAAATTCGCATTGAGTTAGGAAACGTAACCGGCGCATCGGAATGGATAGAAAATTTAACGCCTCTGTCTATTAGCCATCCAGTAGGTGAGATATTCTCTGCCCTTTCTGGGCCAGCAACTGAATCTCGGTGCCAGTCTCCCCAGTAAAAGGTATGCATAGGGTAAAGAGAGGGAAAAATACCAAGATCATCAATCGCAGCAATTTGATCCTCTCTTAAAAACTGACCATGAATCATGACCGTTCGCCGATCTTTGCCGGGGAAGGCCTTAGCAGTTTGATTGGCAATCTTAATAAGCTGGTCAATGGCGGCATCGCCGTTAGTGTGGGTGAGCATTTGCCAGTTGTTCTCATAAGCCATTAAGTACCATTTTAGTGCTTCCGCATCAGTAAATGCTGGATAGCCAGAGTAACTCGCATCTTGACCTGAAGGAGCAACCAGATAGGGCTTGGTGAACCAAGCAGTCTTACCCTGAGGTGAGCCATCAAAGGTCAGCTTAACACCACCGATCCTGAAACGATTAACGTACTCACCAGAGTGAAGGGGGCCGTTAAGAATAGTATGATCGGTCATCCCAGCAACATCGGCATAGACCACCACGTCTGCTGTAAAACCTCCATCGGTAGCATATTGGGCCATTAAACCCAACGTCGTCGGATCAGTTTTTCCATCCTGAATCGTAGTAAATCCATTTGACAAATACTGCATTTCCGCGGCCTTCATAGCCGCAACATTTTCTTTAACTGTAAACGGTGGAATTATTTTGTATAGCAGCGCGAAATGGGCGTTCTCTTCCAGTACGCCATTGGGCTCTTTACTGCCCGCCTCTCTCTGGATTATACCGCCGGAGGGATCATCCGATTCAGCATTAATCCCAAACATTTCTAGTGCCTTTGAATTATAAACTCCAATATGTCCAGATTGATGGGTAATCATAATTGGCATTTCCGTGGACACCGCATCTAGTTCATGACGGTTAGGGTGCCTACCCTCCTCCAACTGAGAATCATCGTAATTAAACCCGATCACCACACTATGCTGTTTTACCATCTCAGAGGTAGCCATGAAATCACGTAAGGTTCTTTGGAGCATAGCAATGTTCTGGCCCGGCCCATCCGGCGGAGGTAGTAAATTCGCCGTTACTGCCTGTATGGCGACTCCCGATAAATGGCTATGACCATCAACGAACCCCGGAAGCATGGTTTTACCCTTTAAATCCACTTGATGAGTATCCTGATTTGACAATGACATCATGGTTTCATTGTCACCCACTGCTAAGATCTTTCCATCCTTAACAGCAACGGCTTCTGCCATCAATTCATTACTATCTAAGGTAATGACATTGCCGTTAAAGTAGATTGTGTCAGCGGCAACAAGAGCCGGCTTTTCTGTGCAGGCGGTTGCCGTTAGAACGGTTAATCCTATGACGAAAAAAGCTTTAATAATGCGAATTTTCATGCGGTTTATTTCCTTTTTATAATATATTTTCCATGGGCCCTACAAATTGCTATAAATATCCTGCACTGTCACCAAGCCTAAACGCTGAACGCTGAATGTTCCGTTATGCTGACACAAACAAAAAGTGGCTGCAATAAAGAAAAGTTGGTGTTTTTAAATAGACTTCAAACAAAATAATTGATCTTAACAAATGAAATTGGCGTAATAAAACGTACTCAAGAACGAGCATGGATTTTACTGTGGCTATAGAGTTGTCAAAGCTAAATAAGTACTTTTCAGTCGATAAACTGATTTACCACTCTGTGGATTTAAGCCTCTACCAAGTGTCAGCCATCATCGATGGGCAGGAGCACTATGTTACCGATGGGAAAAACAAGTTTCTGCGCGCTGCCAACGTCGTTGACTTACAAAAACTGTTGAAAGACGTCTCTGCCACGGAGGCTGTGTTGCGGCATACCAGCGCCTATGATGAGATGGTCGGTGGCCCAGAGAAAACATCTTCAAATCTTCTAGAAGTACCTCTGGCTGACAATAAACTCTATTAACGGTTTACTTTCACTCTCAGCGCCATAAACTAACGTACTTTCTTACACTCCGCTTCAAGGACTAAGCTTAAAATGATTTCTATTGACCATACTAAACTCTGTTTTACCGTCTCGATATTGGCAGTCTGTGCCTCTTTCCCCTCAATCAGTTTTAGTGCTGACGACGACTCTGCACAGATCGAAAGTATCGTTGTTACCGGCCGTCGCGATCAACAACCACTTGAGCAACTCATTGGCAATGTCGCGCAGCTGAGCAGTGAAGAGATTGATAGGATTGCTCATGCCCACATTAATCAGGCTACTGCGCGTATGCCAGGTGTTTGGTTGAGCAGAGGTAATGGGCAAGAGGTGCTGGCAGCGGTGCGTTCCCCGGTATTTACAGGGGCGGGAAGCTGTGCAGAGATTCTCACCACTGAAGACGGTCTACCTATCCGGCCGACAGGCATGTGTAACGTCAACCAATTGTTTGAAGTGAACACAGAGCAAGCATCAGGTTTAGAAGTGTGGCGTGGCCCAGGGACAGTGTTTTATGGATCAAACGCTATGCACGGCGTCATCAATGTGTTGTCGCCAAGTATCGATCAAAATCAACTTTCTGTGCAGCTGGGGAGTCATGACTACCGTAGGGTAAAAGTCGGCTGGCGCGGTGAGCAAGGGACGCAGTCATTGCAGATAGCCGCTAATGGCGTATCTGATGGCGGCTTTAAAGATGAATCTGGATTTGATCAACAGAAGATATCGGTTAAACATGGTTGGTCCAATGCGGATATTGAAACACAGACCCACCTGTCTGCTGTAAACCTAAACCAAGAGACCGCAGGATACATCAAAGGATTTGAATCCTACAAAGACGATGCGCTTTGGAAAACTAATCCAAATCCAGAAGCTTACCGCGATGCATCAGCAGTACGACTGTCATCTCAAATCAGTGGTCAAGCATCGTTGGGGCAGCACTCCGGCAATTGGAAGCTGACCCCGTATGTTAGACGTAGCTCAATGACCTTTTTACAGCATTATCTCCCCGGTCAAGCGCAAGAGAAAAATGGTCAGAGCAGTGTAGGCATACAAACCAGTTACCAGCTAGACGCTGACGACAAGGCTGTTTGGATCGGTGCCGATCTAGAGTGGGCTGATATGTGGGTAAAGGAATTTCAAGCTAACCCACTCGGGACACCGGATAATGTGCGCTTTCAGGGTCAGCATTACGACTTCGAGGTGCAGAGCCAGCAATACTCATTGTTCGCAAATGGCGAGTGGCAAGCCTCTGAAAAACTGACTCTAGAGGCAGGGTTACGCTTTGAGTCACTCACTTATGATTATCAAAATAATATGATCGATGGAAGTACTCGGGATGATGGAAGCCTGTGTAATTCCAGCACCGGCAGCTGCCGCTATTTCAGACCATCAGATAGGTCTGACACGAGCGATGATGTGAACTATCAGATTGGCGCTCATTATGAGCTTGCCGCATCTACCGGGGCTTTTTTCCGCCTCGCTAGTGCCTATCGCGCTCCTCAGATTAATGAACTCTACCGCCTTCAGAAAGAGCAAGAAATCGCTGAGGTTAAACCTGAGCAAGTGGACAGCATTGAAGCTGGCCTGCGTTATCAAACGGCGAAATGGTTTGCTGAATTGTCGCTGTATCGAATGGATAAAGATCAGGTGATTGTTAAAGACTCTGATAGCTTTATTGTGAACGACGGGGAAACTCAGCACCACGGTATTGAATGGCAGTTACGCCATGAGCTGTCTGACCATTGGCAGTTAACCGCTGCTGGCTCTTGGGCCGTGCACCAGTATTCCTATGCTCGTCTTTTTGGCAACATCAACATAGATGGCAACGACATCGATACTGCGCCGCGTTGGCACGGCAGTGCACATGCTCTATACCAACCGTCTGACAGCACCACTATCGAGGTTGAATGGGTTTATCTGGGTAAGTATTTCCTCGACCCACAAAATGCTCATCAGTACGCGGGGCATAATGTATTTAATGTACGAGCTCAACAGCGCTATGGTAACTGGCAAGTTGCTGCCCAGCTCACGAATTTAACCGATCGTCGTATTGCCGACAGGGCCGATTATGGTTTTGGAAGCTATCGTTACTTCGTTGGTGAAGGGCGTGGTGTGTCTCTTGAGTTAAAACGTTTTTTCGTAAAGTAGTCTTAGATAGGGGCGTGAGTTAAGTTTGAATTTATACAACTAACCGCGGCCCCCAGTCTATTGTTTGTAATATGTGTTCAGAAAAACAGCCCGCTTTCCCAAACAAAAAACCGTGAGTTTTAGCCTAAGGGTGGCAACCATTATGTGTCTTCGCCGCAAAACAATCAGGCGGTGGTTTATTACACAACACCAAAACCTTTTCGGCGAAAGTAAATGTCACAAATGCTAAAGACACAATGTTTTCGGTGAACTGTTTTTCAGTCAGTTGCTCTACTATAGCCTTTTCAACTTCGAGGAGAATCCACTTGAGATCCATCATGGAGCCACCATAACGATGCGTTTCTTCCGCTGTTAATTGTCGCAATCCCTCAAGTTCTACGCATAACTTGGCTGTAAAACTTGAACTAAAATTCTTATCTAGCTGATTCATAACTGCGCGACCTCAAAACCATTGCAATTGGATTTTAGCGACTGGTTTACCTTAGATGGAAAAAATCGTATCACCTGTATCGCTGTTGACTGGTGAGACATAGTCTAAACAATAGTAAAACCTAATATAACTGTATTGTTTGGCAGTCTGAACTTCCGTACAGGGGGCCTGCGTCTAGAGAAATTCATTGCTGCACTGGAGCCGATCTTGGCATGGGTTTTTGCGGTCATATTAAAAATGAGTACACGCGAATCCCATGCAATCAAGATCGGTACGTTTTGCAACCAATTATGTTGATTTTGGTAGCGGGGTCAGACAGCTATATTCTGTTGATGCAAGCTTAGGCATGAATGGTAAATTTCATAAGTTTCTTTACAAACTTCAAGGTCAAGTAAAAAACTAGCAACCTTACATTTGTCAGGCATAGTGACTATCGGGCCAATTTGTTTAATGGCACCACCACGACGTCTAAGAATTACACCCATCACTGGTTCTGCAGTTATCAGCACATGCTTTCTACCCAGGTTATGCCAAACATAGTCCATAGCCGTAGACAGCATCATGTCCAATACAGTTATCCGCGATTTACCTATGTACTTATGACGCAATCTCGGCAAAACTGCATTTCTCGAAGCCTCTACGCAAGACAGCTTTCTTATATCACGAACGCTAGTTGAGATAGTCTCGGAGAAAAACTTTTCAACCATCCAATCAAAACATTCGTCTAGGAGCCTAATAGTTCCAATTAACTCTCCCGCATCAGTCTCAACACAAATTAGCTTAGCATCCTTATCGAATTCATCAATTTCCAAACCCTCTGGATTTTCAGGTACCCATCCCAATTCTGTGCAGTAAACTTCATGACGCAACCGATAAGCCTTTTCATAGTGTTCAGGGGTGGTTGCAATATAGCTTCTATAGCCTGGAATAGTAAATCCATGCTCGCACCGATAGCGGTTTTCAGTAATCGTATTGTTTTGTTGCGCATTTTGGTTAATCATATTGATGTATCCTATTTAGATAAAGTTAAAAGTCGTTAACGAGATCTTTTTATAGCGTGGGATACAGATTCAAAATAGCTGTCCCAACGGACAGGGGTAGATGATGACTGTTAGTGTTTTCGGCGGATAGAGCGTAATGTCAAAATATGTTAACTATAAACATCCTTAGCTTTAAAATTTAAAATGAGGTTATTTCTGTGATTTCAGTCAGTGGGCATCGTAATAACTTTGCAGATTCATTCTACTTTTACAAATGGAAAATGTTGATATATCCACTCTGCAATGTGAGTTGCTTTTCACACTCAACAGAGCAGTTGCGTTGGAAGAATATATCGGCAAAGCATCTAGATAATTTAGTTGGCCTAGCTTTCGCAAATCGGCCAGAAAGAGACGAATGCGCGATTTTTAAGCTAATTGCTTTGGATTATGACGTCGAAGTAACAGAGCAAAAACTGGACATTGAACTTATTAAGTTTAAGTATGCCCCTATTAGTGTTAGAGCGAAACTAGGTCATGAACTTGATATGGCCTTTCTGAACGATGCTCATCTACCATATCTATTAACATGTACAAGATCAGGTTTGTTTTGGCTAACAAGCCCGTTACTGACGCTTGATTAAACTGAGACTACACCCATAATTCGAGCTTTGCGTATAGCTTCTGTTCTGCTCCTTACGCCAAGTTTTTTAAATATGTTGTCGAAGTGGAATTTCACGGTTCTTTCCGAAATACCCATAATGACACCAGTTTCCCAATGAGATTTCCCTGAACTTGCCCACTTTAAAACTTCAGCTTGTTTGCTAGTAAAACCAGGAGAACTTAAAAAGCCAGGGCGATTCAAGATGGCGTTAACATGGGGTAGTAGAGTCTCTACCATAATACGGTCAGGCAGACTAAAGTACTTGTGGTTAACACTTACCGAAACAACTGAGGCCATCCCGGTGAGTAGATGACTAGGCACACCTACTGCAAAACCATCATTGAGACCAAATCTATGAGCCATATCAACAAACTCTTTGACTTCAACGCCAAAGTGCTCGATGGCACGAGACCAAGAGAAAACTCCTTCGGCTATTTTACAATACCTGACCACCGGATCAATACGGGCATATCCATTATCCATGTATAACGGCATCCATTCCGCATTAACTCCATAAGCGTAGAAGTTACCTGAGTCGTCTCCAGAGTTTGTCGGCACAGACTCCGCAACAGATAATGTAAGACTTTCTATGTTGCATAGGCTTTGCATTGCCAACCAGATGTCTTCGAGGTCGCTCTCAGCGCGAGCGTATAAACACGAATTCATAATTTCGATACAGCCCGTAAGCTTATCCAAGCTCAACATTAACCACTTCCCTATGTTTAATCGACTATCATTATACGCAGGTGAAGGCATAATAAGGCTCTATTCATTAACAAATAGTCGGTATTATTGCGAAAATGTGAACTAGCTCTACTAAATGAGCTCAGCAGACTAAAACTAAAAAGTAAATAGTGGAAAACAGACTGTAAAGAGTGAAAATATAAGTCGTATAGACCTGCAATGTGAGATGAAAAGGCGCGTCATGCATAAATACAAAGGCACGAGTATCGTCTACTTTTGTAAAGCAGGCCAATCATCAGTATGGAAAAATTGCCCTCTAGGGGCATCCGTTCTTTCATAGGTATGAGCACCAAAAAAATCACGCTGTGCCTGCAGTAAATTAGCTGGCAATCGAGCTGAACGATA
>Ga0209711_10000127_pt1:5000-74349 | contig 74349 bp, 78 predicted proteins | sample ArcticOcean_MG_C_7_FD_187441 | JGI IMG/M metagenome (GOLD analysis project Ga0209711, IMG submission 187441) | Marine microbial communities from western Arctic Ocean - ArcticOcean_MG_CB11_88 (SPAdes) (version 2) | ecosystem: Environmental > Aquatic > Marine > Oceanic | place: Arctic... | reverse complement strand
AAAACTCAGTAATAAAGCTTAACAATTTTAAATACAAATTAGAAATATAAACCTAACATATCAGGGAAGAAACGGTTTAATTCAATAATGAATCCTGCCGTAAAAGTCATCCAGATTGTTAAAAGAACAGGCGCTGTTGATAGATATTTTTGAAAATTATCCATAGATTTTAAAAATAAAAATAAATAAGTTTATCTAGGTGAAACTGTTACTTCTTCTTTAGCCGCAACTAAATCACCACTAATTAATTCCTGCCATGCAGATATCGGCCAAATGTAGCCTGTTGACATAATACGTAACGCTAATGGCACGTTAATGATGATCTCACTTTCTGCAGGGTTTGTTGTAGTACTAACAGCCCGTACATATTTACGACCAACCCATCCAATCCAACCAGAAATATAAATAAACCCAAATCCTGGAAGAATAAATTCAGCAGCATGAGACCAACGTCCATCTGCAATTAAATGAGGTAAACCATCATTACCACATAATAATTCAGAACGGCCATATTTTTCAAACCGGGCTTTTGTTCGTTCTATTTGTTGTTGTAAAGCAAGAGCTGAAGGTGATTCAGCATCAAACTTGGCTTTTCGTTGTTCTAATTTCTTCACACTCCCATTTAAACGTTTATTAAATGCAGTAGATTCACTACATTTCGTTAAACCCCCAATTTCCGCCATAGCAGATTGAGGTGTACAAGCGATCAAAAAAGCCATTAATAAACTTAATGCACTAAAATTTTTCATGAAAAAAATTAAAAAAGATTTTTGTTTTGTTAAAAAATATCAAAATAAATTATGATGTATTTATTTATATTATAGTACATTTTTCTTAAGAAATAATATTAACAATTTTTTTCTGAATTCTTAATAGTTTTTCTAATCATCTATGTATAAATACTTTACGTGAAAGTAGAACTGAGAAAGATTTTGTAATATTTCTACGTAAATTAGAAAAATTTCAAAATATCTTCCTTAGAATGAATTTTGATTAAAGTTTTTGACCTTGGCTAAAATTTTAACAATTTTAATTTTAAATAAAAAACTGTGGACTATTGAGTAACGGAGCTTTTATACAATTTAAAATAATTTATACTTTAAATACCTAAAATGGAGAGTTATCCATTTTAGGTATTTAAAGTATGAATTATTCTAAATCTTTACGGTTAGGGTTTCGTGATGGATCACTAGATAAGAACCCGAAAATAAATAAAGAAACGAAGAAAATAACTGTTGTATAAACTAAAATTTTTAGAGTTATCATTAAATTTTTCCTAGGAATTGTAATTAATAATATTAATTATACTTAAATATTAGGATTATGCATTATTTAAGTTAAAAATCTAAAATAATAATCCTTGGGCCTTATCTGGTGTTTTTGCGCTTAAAAGAAAAGGATAAACGCGTTGAACAGATAAATCCATAAATTTTTGGTGATGTAATGATATAAAACCTTCAACAATTAAGTAATCATTTAATTTATAAAACTCTTTTACTTGGTAAGCTAAATCACCCCAGATTTTCACTTTAATAAGATCAATATGTTTACGATTCCGACCTAAAATATACTTTCCTGTAAATTCTGTCATAGTCAATTTCAAATCATCACCAAAAAACTGTTGTTCTGGCTCTTTAACAATTTTAACAATAAGACAAGCATAATTCATAAGAGGATTATCTTTATTTATAAAACTAAATTTTTCTGTTTTTGAACATCTTCGAAATTAATATCTTTTAAACGTTTCAGCATTTTGATAAAATAGTCTTGGAAATAATCATCTAACCGAACAATTTTTTCTGGTTTTATTTTAAAAATTTTATAAAGGTCAAAAGTTGATTTTGAAAAATCATTTTCCACATTTAAAATTTCAACGAACGCTAACCTATCAGTAATATTTTGACCCCATTCAAAGAACAATAAGAATTGTCGAGCAAATTTTAAAAATGGAATTGGTATTCGTTTTATTTCTGCTGTTTGACCTGCTAATTGTTCACATAACTGAATGATCTCAGAAGATAACCAACCTTTAGGTCCGCCCAAAAAGAATGTTTGATTCTTTGTTTTTGGTAACTGCAATGTACGTAGGCAAAACTTAGCAATGTCTTGTGTATCCATATAGGATACACAAGTATTTTCTGTAGTAATCCAAATTGGCTGATTTTCTAGAATTGGAATCGCATATTGACCTATTAAACCTTGATAAAAGCCACTTAAGCGAAAAATTGTGTAAGGAATTTCAGATTCTTTCAATTTAATTTCAATTCCTTTTTTCATTTGCATTAAAGGAATATCTAAAAATTGTTCTAAATTTAGGACAGAACAAAAAACAAAATGCTTAATATTTGCAATTTTCGCAGCTTCAATTAAGGCTAATTTTCCATCCCAATCTACCTGTTTCATGGTTGTTAAATCATTTGGTCGACTAGTTGAAGCATCTATCACCGCCGTAATACCTCGTAAACATGGAGGAATCGTTTCAGGTAAACTTAAATCACCGTAAACTAATTCTGCCCCCCACTCTTTTAAGAATTGGGCTTTTCGTAGATTACGTACTAAGCAACGAACTGAATAACCTTTACTTAATGCCTGTAACACTACTTGACGCCCTAGTGTGCCAGTTGCGCCTATAATCAGTAAACTCATATATTTTTATTAGAAAGTTTTAATAATATTAGAAAGTAATTACTTATTTTTTAACTAAAGACAGTACTTTGTAAAATATCCTGTGCTTCAATGTTAACTAATTCTTTTTTAGTCAAAACTTGTCCACGACTATCAAAAATACGATTTGCCTGTCTCATACGTGCACGATCTAAAGCATTTTTCATACTACGAGCATTAGCAAATAATGGTTTTTGTTTACGTGTCTCAATATAGTTTGTAAATGCTAGTTCCGCATCAGGTGTTAATTGGTACTGTTGTTCTTCTAACATCATTTTTGAGATTATTAAAAGTTCACTTGTTGTATAATCTGGAAAATCAATATGATTTGCTATTCGAGAAGATAAACCTGGGTTAGATTCATAGAATTTATCCATAGGTTCTTTATACCCAGCTAAAATTACTACTAATTCATCACGCTGATTTTCCATTACTTGTAATAAAATTTCAATAGCTTCTGATCCGTAGTCTCTTTCATTGTTAGGTTTGTATAAATAGTAAGCTTCATCAATGAATAAAACGCCACCCATTGCTTTTTTAAGAACTTCTTTTGTTTTAGGCGCTGTATGACCAATATATTGTCCAACTAAATCATCTCGTGTTACTGTTAATAAATGACCTTTTTGAGTGTAACCTAATTGATATAAAATATCAGCCATTTTTAACCCAACGGTAGTTTTTCCTGTTCCCGGGCTTCCTGTAAATGACATATGTAATCCAGGGCTACCAGCTGTGATACCTAGGTTTTTTCTTACTTTATCAATTAATAATAGAGCGGCAATCTCACGGATTCGAGTTTTAACAGGAGCAAGACCTACTAATTCTTCATCTAATAAGTTTAAAATTTTAGCTATATCCGTTTTATTGTATTCTTCTTGTAAATTTACTGATGTACTATTCATCATAATTAATTTTTATGATACATGAATATGTTTATGTAATAAATCGATTAATAAATAACCGATTTATTAAAAAAAGGGGTTAGTTTAAAATTGCTGTTGGAATACTTGAAAGACAAATAAATGCAAAACTTGCACTGCCACACGCACCTACGAAGAACCCACCTTTAAATTGATTCCATGATTTTTTTGTTTGGAATTCTGTACCATCAGTATTCTGAAGAGTATAACCATAAATTGTTAACCCTAAAGTTAAAATTATAATTAAACCAATTGTTGACATAAAACCTGCTAATAGAGCTACATCAGAATTTCGTAAAGGTCCTAATTTCGCAAATGGGCCAATTAGGAAATAACCATGCGCTAATCCAATTTCTAAACCCCGTAATAATGGAGTTAATCCAAAACGATATGCAGGTAAATTTTTTAAAATAGATCTTGTTACCGCCGATGATGTAATTGGTGTTGCTAAATGACCAACAAATGGATCATCATTGTACGGTTTGATAAAATTAGCCATAATCTTATAAATATAAATTTAAATTAATTTAATAGTAGAATTTTTTAATTGAAATCAGTTATTCAGTGTGAAAATGAAATTTATTACTGACCAAAATATTAATATATATTACTATATAATATATATTAATATATATAAAAATTTTTATAAACTTCATATTCATAGAATAAAAAATATTATGACAGTTGTTATTGATTATCTTTTGTTAGTAAGTTTTTGCTTTGCTGTATCTGCAGGTTTATTTTTAGGTTTTAAATCAATTAAATTAATATAAACTTTAATAAATCAGAAAAATGCAAGAAGACATTCGTCAAGATATAATAATGGGTTCACGACGCTTTAGCAATTATTTTTGGACCATTATTCTTCTGATTGGTGGATTGGGGTTTTTACTGGCAGGATTTTCAAGTTATTTTAAAATTAATTTGTTACCATTTGCAAATCCCACATCACTAACTTTTATTCCTCAAGGGCTAGTTATGACGTTCTATGGAACATTAAGTCTAGCGATTAGTCTTTATATACTAGCTACATTAGTTTGGGATATTGGCAGTGGGTATAATGAATACAATAAACTTGAAAGTCTTGTAAAAGTCGTTCGTCGTGGATTCCCTGGTAAAAATCGAGAGATTCTCCTGACGTACCCATTTACAAATATTCGGTCAATTGGAATAAAAATATCGGAAGGGTTAAATCCTCAAAGAATTGTTTATCTATGTTTAAAGGATGAACGAAAAATTCCACTTACCCCTGTTCAACAGCCAAGTACAATTTCGAACTTAGAAGAAGAAGCTGCTGATTTAGCAAAATTTTTAGACTTGAAACTTGAAAATTTATAGATTTTAATTGATTTTTTTGTCCGCATACATTTATACTATAGTCAAGTATATGCGGGCATAGTTTAGTGGTAAAACCTTAGCCTTCCAAGCTAATGATGGGGGTTCGATTCCCCCTGCCCGCTTTTAAAACAATTATTGAATGAGTAACAATCATTATTAAAAAAGGAGACCATATTATTATGTCTGGTGGATCTACTGGAGAACGTCCGTTCTCAGATATTATTACAAGTGTACGTTATTGGATTATTCATAGTATTACAATACCTTCTCTTTTTGTATCAGGATGGTTATTTATTAGTACAGGTTTAGCATACGATGTTTTTGGTACTCCAAGACCAAATGAGTACTTTACACAAGATCGTCAACAAGTACCATTAGTAAACGATCGTTTTAGTGCAAAACAAGAATTAGAAGATTTAACTAAAGGTTTATAAATATAAAAAGTGTAAATTATGACAAACAATATTAACCAACCCGTAGCTTATCCTATTTTTACATTTCGCTGGTTAGCAATTCATGGCTTAGCAATTCCAACAGTATTCTTCTTAGGTGGAATTACAGCAATGCAATTTATTCAACGATAAATACATAATAAAAACGAGGTAAAATTTTATGACAGGTCCAAATCCTAATAAACAAGCAGTAGAATTAAATCGAACGTCTCTTTATTGGGGCCTTTTATTAATTTTTGTTTTAGCCGTATTATTTTCAAGTTACTTTTTCAACTAATAATTATAAATAGGAGTTTTTTATATGTCTAATACTGGTAGAATTCCTTTATGGCTAGTAGGTTTAGTTGGCGGTTTAGCAGCACTTACAGTTGTTAGTTTATTCTTCTATGGTGCTTACTCAGGTTTAGGTTCATCATTATAAAATCAATAAAAATTCTTTTAACAAATACATTTGAGAGGTTTTTTTTAATTCGGTGTCAATTACTTTTTATGGTTCCAAAGAATTTTTAAAGGCTGAGAATGTCTAATTTTTAAAGAATAAAAATTTTAAAACCAAACAGCAATCTTCTCTGATTGTTGTTTGGTTTTAAAATTTTGAAACAATAATAAAGATTGTGTTATATAACAAGTAGTATATCGGTATATAACTAGATTTTTTCATTTAATATTTTTTAATATTCTAAATTTGTATAAATCGTATAATAAGAATTTCTAAATAAATAAATAAGAAATTTCCAAGAGTTATAGAATTAAAGATTTTCTATAATAAAATAAAAATAGATTGGTTTATATACATAAGTGGGCAATACAGGATTTGAACCTGTGGCCTCCTGCTTGTAAGGCAGGCACTCTACCGCTGAGTTAATTGCCCTTTTGTTTGCTTTATATACATATATTTATACTTTAAAAATACAGTATTGTCAATAGTACGTTTCATGAAACGTACTATTGACAATACTGTATTTTTAAAGTATAAATATATGCGTAGGGTCGATTCCCGAGTGGCCAAAGGGAGCGGATTGTAAATCCGCTGCGTTACGCTTCGTTGGTTCGAATCCAACTCGACCCAGTTCAAATTCTATTTATAATTGTTTTGTTGTTTCATCACTGGAATCTGTACTCGAATTAGTATCCATTTTTCCGCTCTCATCACCTGGATCTTTTGTTTCATCGGTATCTTGTTCTACTTCTAATTCTAATCTTATTTCATTATTAGTAAGACGTTCAACCATTTCTAGCTCATCATGTTGATAGTGAACACCTTTCATAACAGCATTTGTTTTACCTGGACTAACCATCGGGTAACAATTTTCATTTTCAGTAATTAAAATATCGAATAAAATTGGATATGGATAGTAACGATATTCGTATAATGCTGCATGTAGTTGAGTCTCGTTTTCAATATTTACCCCTTTAATTCCATAAGAATTTGCTAAAGCAACAAAATCAGGTTGACCTTGGTCCATACTAGAATGTGAATATCGATTTTCATAAAAAGACTCTTGCCATTGACGTACCATACCTTGCCAATGATTATTCATAATTACGATTCGAACGGGTAAATTATACTGAGCAACTGTTCCTAATTCTTGAATACACATTTGTATACTCGAATCACCTGTAATGCAAATAACAGGATGAGTAGGATAAGCAATTTGTGCACCAATAGCTGCCGGTAAACCATACCCCATAGTACCTAAACCAGCACTGGAGGCCCATCGTCTTGGCCCACAATGAAGGAATTGTGCCGACCACATCTGATGTTGACCTACATCTGTAGTGAAGACTGCGTGTAAATATTGATTACCGATAGTATTAATAACATATTGTGGCGATAATTTATCAATAATACGTGGTACAATTAATGGATATGTACGTTTCCATTTTTGTACACCTCGTAACCATGATTTTCGTTTTGTAGATATTTTGTACTCTTCCGTTTCTTTGCGTGATTCTTTAAATATTTCATAGAAAATTTGTTTAATATCACCAACAATAGATAAATCAACAATTTTATTTTTCCCAATTTCAGCAGGATCAATATCAATTTGTATAATTGTGGCTGCACAGGCAAAAGCATCTAATTTACCAGTTACTCGATCATCAAAACGGGCTCCAATAGCTACTAATAAATCACATTCACTTATCGCAAAATTAGCATAAGCTGTTCCATGCATTCCTAACATTCCAACAGAATATTTATATCTTTCTGTGATAACACCTTTTCCCATTAGAGTAGTTGTAATAGGTAAGGAATATGTATCTGATAATTGGAATAATTCTTTATGCGCATTAGCAGTCACCGCTCCTCCACCTATATATAATAGAGGGCGGTTTGCTAATTTCATAACCTCTAATATTTCCATAATACTATCTTTGCTTGTATGGTATTGAAAACGATAGCCGTGGAAGTCTATTATTTCTTTTTGTGTGATCGGGAAATAATCGGGAAGTTTTTCTGCTCCAACGTCTTTAGGAATATCAATTAGAATAGGTCCAGGTCGACCATTTTGTGCTAAATAAAAAGCTTCTGAAACAATACGACAAAGATCGTTTGGATCCAGAACTTTATATGAATGCTTAACAATTGGTAAAGTGATACCAAAAATATCAGTTTCCTGAAATGCATCAGTTCCTAAAAAACTACGCCCAACTTGACCTGTTATGACAATTAAAGGAACAGAATCAATGTGAGCATTTGCAATTCCGGTAATTAAATTTGTCGCACCAGGGCCCGAGGTGGCAAAACAAACACCAACTTGACCTGTTACACGTGCATAAGCATCCGCAGCATGAATAGCACCTTGTTCATGTCGTGTTAAAATATGAGTTACAAGTTTTTGCTGTTCCCAGAAATACAATTCATCATAAATCGGTAAAATAGCACCACCTGGATAACCAAAAATGTAACGAGTACCGTTTTGTACTAACGTATCTAACAAAGCGTAAGCACCATTTTGAAGTTGTTTTTCAGCTTCGGCTTGTTTTTCAGCTTCAGTTCGTTTTCTATTATTCTTTATTTCTTCTTCAATAGCTTTTTGTTCTGCTTTTAAATCCTCTTGTTTAAATATTTTTTCAAATTCTGTTCTATAATGACCAGCTTTTCGTTCTATAGGTTTTAATTTGTAGACCATTAAAATTTTTTAATTATAAATAAATAATTACAATCCTAACATATTTTCCAGAATATTATATAGCCCTAAAAAAAATAGTATAAGAAAAATAGCTAGAAAAGCACGGGATTTTGATGTTTTAAGTAAATTTTTAATTGGTGTTAAAATTACTAAAATTAACCCCGTAAAACTACTAATAAAAAAACGAGGGTATCGAAATATATTGTCCCAAAAATTATTCATAGTAAAAATTCACGTTAAGTTTAAGTATATACTTATAATTTTAATATGAATTTTATAAAAAATAAATGTAAATTTAAAATAAATATTTACTTATTTTAAATTTACATTTATTTTAAACTATATTACAGAAACATAGTATTAGAATTGTTACTCTCATGTTACAATTAGTTTACTAGATAATAGTTTCAGGCTCTGTAGCTCAGAGGTTAGAGCAGGGGACTCATAAGCCCAAGGTCGTAGGTTCAAATCCCACCAGAGCCAGAATCTAATAAACTATTATTTTTATTTATACTGAATTTTATAAATCTAGGAGAAATGGCTGAGTGGTCGAAAGCAGTAGATTGCTAATCTACCGTACACTTATGTGTACCCAGGGTTCGAATCCCTGTTTCTCCTTATATTATATCATCAGCATTAAATAGTTGACAAACTATTGACAAACTATTGACAAATATAGTGTTATGCAATTATTCTCTTTTTTGAAGAGTCATAATAATAGAAAAAATAAGGGATTGTAGTTCAATTGGTTAGAGCACCGCCCTGTCACGGCGGAAGTTGCGAGTTCGAATCTCGTCAGTCCCGTTTAGTAAAAGAAATTCAAGGTGAATAACAAGTACTTAATAATAATATTTATTTATATTATTATTAAGTACTTGTTATTCACCTTGAATTTTCAATAAAGCGAAGCCTAAAGAAAGGCCAAACAATGTCATGAAAAAACAAGTTACTGCAGCGGTAACAATCTCTGCGTTTGCATAAGGGAAAATTTTTAAAACTAATGCCATAATATATAAAATTTTTAATTTTTATGAAAATTTAATGTTTAGAAACCATTTCGAGCCCAAACTACTAAAGCTAATGTAAATGTGAACATTGTCATTAAACCTGCCCACCCTAGACTTATAATATCCATATTTATTTTAAGAGTTATTTAAGTTTTTATAATTTAAAAGGAAAACTCCTTTTAAATTATAGCGTTATAATTATAATTATACTATACCATTTGACCAATCTACATCAACATTTTCAATAATTAATGAAGAATTATAGATTTGTAAAATAATTAATAAAAATACTAAAAATGCTAACATAACAACTCCCATGATTGGTGTCGTACCCCAACCTGGAGCTACTTTACCATATTCAGCATTTAAAGGGCGTAAAATCTCCCCTAATCTTGTTCTTAATGCCATAAAAATATTTTATATTTTTAATAAATTAATTTTTGTACCATTTGCTATATAATACTAAGGCGTTAATTTAGATAATAATATAACATGGAAACAGCAACTATTATTGTAATTTTTGTATCAAGTTTACTTCTAGGTATTACAACATATTCGATTTACACTGCTTTTGGACCTGCTTCAAAAAATTTAAGAGATCCATTTGAGGAACATGAAGATTAAATAAATACAACCAAATATATGGTTGTATTTATCTATATTTATTTAATAATTCTAGGCGTGTCTCTGAAGAATACTGCGAAGAAAATTACCATTAAAGTACCAATTAGTAAAAATGTATAAACTAAGGCTTCCATTATTTAATCCTGTTTAATTTTTAATCAATTTTGATAAAACAGAAACTGTAAATTATACAGCCCCTTGTTTTTTAGTCGATTTATCACCAAGCTTTTGGAATGCACCAAATTCAACTTGTTCTGTAACTTCAGCACCAATACCTGTAAATACATCACGGAAAATTGTACGACCACCGTGCCATAAATGACCAAAGAAGAATAATAAAGCAAAGGTTGCGTGTCCAAATGTATACCAACCACGTGGGCTACTTCTGAATACACCATCTGACTCTAAACTTGTTCTATCAAATTCGAAAACTTCACCTAATTGAGCTTTACGCGCAAATTTCTTAACTGTTGGTGCATCTTTAAATGTTTGACCATTTAATTTACCACCGTAGAAATCAACAGTAACACCAACTTGCTCAATACTATATTTTGATTCAGCACGACGGAAAGGAATATCCGCACGAATAATACCATCTTTATCTACTAAGATTACTGGGAATGTTTCGAAGAAAGCAGGCATACGACGAACTGTTAATTCACGACCTTCTTTATCACGGAAAATTGGATGACCTAACCATGCTTCAGCAATACCGTCACCTTTGTTCATAGCACCAGCACGGAATAAACCACCTTTAGCAGGGTTATTACCGATATAATCATAGAATGCTAATTTATCTGGAATACGAGACCAAGCTTGACTTTCTGATAAACCTTCACTAACAGAAACTTCAACTTGACGTTCAATTTCTTGTTGGAAATAGCCACTATCCCATTGGTAACGAGTTGGACCAAATAACTCAATAGGTGTTGCAGCAGCACCGTACCACATTGTACCTGAGGTAATAAATGCAGCAAAGAACACAGCAGCAATACTACTAGATAATACTGTTTCAATATTACCCATTCGTAATCCTCGGTATAAACGTTGAGGTGGACGAACAGTTAAATGGAAAATACCCGCAAAAATACCGAAAATACCTGCAGCAATATGATGAGCAGCGATACCACCAGCATTAAATGGGTTAAAGCCATCAGCGCCCCATGAAGGTGCTACTGGTTGTACTTTACCTGTTACACCATATGCATCTGAAACCCAGATACCTGGACCAAATAAACCTGTAACGTGAAATGCACCGAAACCAAAACAAAGTAAACCTGATAAGAATAAATGAATACCAAAGATTTTTGGTAAATCTAATGCAGGTTCACCTGTACGTGGATCACGGAATAATTCTAAATCCCAATATACCCAATGCCAGATAGCAGCTAAGAAGCACATACCTGATAAAATGATGTGTGATAACGCTACACCTTCAAAACTCCAGATACCTGGATTAGATACACTTTCTCCAGTAATACTCCAGCCACCCCATGAGTCAGTAATACCTAGTCGAGCCATGAATGGCATAACAAACATACCTTGACGCCACATTGGGTTTAAAACAGGATCCGAAGGATCAAAAACAGCAAGTTCATATAATGCCATTGAACCAGCCCAACCTGCAACTAAAGCAGTATGCATTAAGTGTACTGCAATTAATCTTCCTGGATCATTTAGAACAACAGTATGAACACGATACCATGGTAATGCCATAGTAAATATTCCTTTAAAATAATAAATAATGGGGTTTGACTTTCTTACAATTAAACTATAAAAATTAGTTAACTATAGTAGTATTATAAGTAAATATCGTCAAAATTTTTTAATTTAATAGTTTTTATTTATTTATCAGAAAAATAAAGATATAAAAATATGATAATTCGTACTTATAAGAGTTTTGTAAACGAGGGGGTATTATACGAATATAAATTAATTTCTTTAAAAGTTTTTAAATAATTAGTTACATAAATAAATAGATAAAACAAAAGTTTTATCTATTTATTTAAAAATTCTAGTTAACCAAATTTACCAGATGTTGAAGCAATAACGAATGCCGCGTATGTTAAAATGAAACCTACAGCGAAATGGACTAAACCAACTAAACGTGCTTGTACAATTGATAATGCAACAGGCTTATCACGCCATCTTACTAAATTAGCTAATGGTGTACGTTCATGAGCCCAAACTAATGTTTCAATTAATTCTTGCCAGTAACCACGCCATGAGATTAAGAACATGAATCCAGTTGCCCAAATTAAATGAGCAAATAAGAACATCCATGACCATACTGATAAGTTATTCATACCAAATGGATTATAACCGTTAATTAATGGTGATGAATTTAACCATAAGTAATCTCGTAACCAACCCATAATGTAATTTGATGATTCATCAAATTGTGCAGCGTTTCCACCCCAGATTGCCATATGTTTCCAGTGCCAGTAGAATGTTACCCAACCAATTGTGTTTAACATCCAAAACATAGCTAAGTAGAAAGCATCCCACGCTGAAATATCACATGTACCACCACGACCAGGACCATCACAAGGGAAACTGTAACCGAAGTCTTTTTTATCAGGCATTAATTTAGATCCACGAGCATCTAATGCACCTTTAACAAGAATTAGAGTTGTTACGTGTAAACCTAACGCAATGGCATGATGTACTAAGAAATCACCAGGACCAATTTTTAAGAATAAATCATTTTTACCACTATTAATCGCTTCTAACCAACCAGGTAACCAAACTTGATTACCTGCTACAGTAGCAGGATTAGTTGATGATGATAATAATATATTAAAATTATAAACGGCTTTACCAGAAGCTGCTTGGATATATTCAGCAAATAATGGTTCAAATAAAATTTGTTTTTCCGGCTGACCGAAAGCAACAACAGTATCATTATGAATGTATAAACCTAATGTGTGGAATCCTAAGAATAAAGATGCCCAGCTTAAATGTGAGATAATAGCTTCTTTATGTTCTAACATTCTAGCTAAAACATTATTCTTATTTAATTCTGGATCATAATCTCGTACGAAGAAAATCGCACCATGAGCAAATGCACCTACCATTAAGAAACCTGCAATATACTGATGATGTGTATATAAAGCAGCTTCTGTTGTGAAATCTTTAGATAAATATGCATATGGTGTTAATGCATACATATGTTGTGCTGTTAAAGATGTTGCAACACCTAAACTTGCTAAAGCTAAGCCTAATTGCATGTGTAAAGAATTTGTAATTGTTTCAAATAACCCTACGTGACCAGCACCTAATCGACCACCTGGAGGACAGTGCGCATCTAAGATTTCCTTCATGTTATGACCAATACCAAAATTAGTACGGTACATATGACCAGCAATAATAAATACTACTGCGATTGCTAATTGATGATGAGCAATATCACTTAACCATAAAGACTGAGTTTGTGGATGGAAACCACCTAAGAATGTTAAAATTGCAGTACCAGCTCCTTCGTTTGTACCATATACATGGTTTACAGAATCAGGGTTCTCTGCGTAAGCAGTCCAATTACCACTAAAGAATGGTTGTAACCCAGCTGGATGTGGAGGTGTTGTTAGGAAGTTATCCCATCCAACATGAACACCACGTGATGCTGGAATAGCTACGTGAACTAAGTGACCTGTCCATGCTAATGAACTTACACCTAATAAACCAGATAAGTGATGATTTAAACGTGATTCATTATTTTTAAACCAAGATAAACTTGGACGGAATTTTGGTTGTAAATGTAACCATCCCGCGAATAATAAAACAGAAGATAAAATTAATAATCCAATAGAACCTAAATATAGTTCTTGGTTAGTTCTAAATCCAATTGTATACCACCATTGGTATACACCTGAAAAAGCAATATTAACCGGATATGCATTTCCTTTACTAAATGCTTTTAATGCAGATTCACCGAAATGTGGATCCCAAATTGAGTGTGCAATTGGTTTCGTTTTTAATGGATTTGTCACCCATTTTTCAAAGTTACCTTGCCACGCAACATGGAATAAATTTCCTGCTGTCCACAAGAAAATAATAGCTAAGTGCCCAAAATGAGATGCAAAGATTTTTTGATATAAATTCTCTTCTGTCATCCCATCATGCGCTTCTAAATCGTGTGCAGTTGCGATACCGTACCAGATTCTTCGCGTTGCTGGATCTTGAGCAAGGGCTTGGCTAAACTTTGGAAATTTAGTTGCCATAATTGTCAGATGCCTCTTTAATGTTATTTTTAATTATAGATAAAATACGAATATCGATAGATATTAATTAATTAGAAAAGCTAAGTGTTCATTAATAACAAATATTTAAATAAGTGTTACTAATTTGAATATTCTAGTTTTTTCTAAAAGTTTTACTTGAAAGTGTTACATTTATGAGATTGAAATAGAACGTGCTAAGAAGAATGACCACGTTGTACCAATACCACCTAATAAGTAATGTGCTACACCTACTGCCCGACCTTGAGTAATACTTAAAGCACGAGGTTGGATTGCTGGAGCAAAGTTTAATTTGTTATGCGCCCAAACAATTGATTCAATTAATTCTTGCCAGTAACCACGACCACTGAATAAGAACATTAAACTAAATGCCCAAATAAAGTGAGCACCTAAGAAAATTAAACCATAAGCGGATAATGCAGAACCGTATGATTGAATTACTTGAGAAGCTTGTGACCATAAGAAATCACGTAACCAACCATTAATGGTAATAGAACTTTGCGCAAAGTTACCACCAGTAATATGTGAAACTACACCATCAGGTGTTACTGTACCCCATACATCTGATTGCATTTTCCAACTGAAATGGAAAATTACTACAGATATAGAGTTGTACATCCAGAATAATCCTAAGAATACGTGATCCCAACTTGAACTTTGACAAGTACCACCACGACCTGGACCATCACAAGGGAAACGGAAACCTAAATTAGCTTTATCTGGAATTAATTTAGAACTACGTGCATATAGTACACCTTTTAATAAGATAAGTACTGTCACGTGAATTGTGAATGCATGAATATGGTGAACCATAAAATCAGCAGTTCCTAACTTAATAGGCATCATAGCAATTTTACCACCGACACCTACAACATCACCACCGAATGCATAACTTGTTGTTGCTAAAGCATTTGGTGCTGTTGTACCTGGCGCTAATAAGTGAACATTTTGTATCCATTGAGCAAAAATTGGTTGTAATTGGATCGCTTTATCCGAGAACATATCTTGAGGTCGTCCTAACGCTCTCATAGTATCATTATGAATATAGAAACCAAATGCATGAGTTCCTAAGAAGATACATACCCAGTTTAAATGTGAAATAATAGAATCTCGATGACGTAATACACGATCAAGTAAATTATTATAATTATTTGCTGGTGTATAGTCACGAACCATAAAAATAGCACCGTGAGCCGCACCACCTACAATACAGAAACCACCAATCCAAACATGATGTGTGAATAATGATAATTGTGTTGCATAATCTGTCGCAATATATGGGTATGGAGGCATTGCATACATATGGTGAGCAACAATAATACTTAATGAGCCTAACATTGCTAAATTAATAGCTAATTGAGCATGCCATGAAGTAGTTAAAATTTCATAAATACCTTTGTGACCTTCACCTGTGAAAGGACCTTTGTGTGCTTCTAAAATTTCTTTCATGCTATGACCAATACCCCAATTTGTACGGTACATATGACCTGCAATGATAAATAATACAGATAATGCTAAATGATGGTGTGCAATATCACTTAACCATAAACCACCAGTTACTGGGTTTAAACCACCTTTAAAAGTTAAGAAATCAGAATACTCACCCCATTGACCACTAAAGAATGGTGCTAAGCCTTTTGCAAAACTTGGGTATAATTGCGCCATTAATTCACGATTAATTAAAAACTCGTGTGGTAATGGGATTTCTTGTGGTGCTACACCTGCATCTAGTAATTTATTAATAGGTAATGCGATGTGAATTTGGTGTCCAGACCAAGATAAACAACCTAATCCTAATAAACCAGCTAAATGGTGATTCATCATTGATTCGGCGTTTTGGAACCATTCTAACTTAGGAGCTGCTTTATGGTAATGGAACCATCCAGCAAAAACCATTAATGCTGACATGATTAAACCACCGATTGCAATCCAGTATAATTCAACTTCACTAGTAATACCTTCAGCACGCCACATTTGGAACCAACCTGATGTAGTTTGAATACCTTGGAAATTACCACCAACATCACCATTTAAAATCTCTTGACCTACAATTGGCCAAACAACTTGTGAACTTTGCTTAATTGTAATGGGATCATTTAACCAAGCAGAATAGTTTGAAAAATACGCACCATGGAAGTGCATACCACTAATCCATAAAAAGATAATAGCTAATTGTCCAAAATGTGCACTAAAAATTTTACGAGAAACTTCTTCTAGTGAACTTGTTTGACTATCAAAATCATGAGCGTCAGCATGTAAGTTCCAAATCCAAGTAGTAGTTTTTGGACCTTTTGCTAGAGTTCTTGAGAAGTGCCCTGGTTGTGCCCATTTTGCGAAACTTGTTTCGACAGCGTCTTTTTCTACAAAAATTTGAACGTTTTTTGTACGACGCTCTGTTGAGCTTATTGCCATTGAGTTTCTCCTTTTGGGAGACGAAAATCTAGGAAACTCTCATACTGAAAAATAAATGTTAAGATTTTGGAGAATTTATTAAATATGAGTTTTCTAACTTATATTATAATTAAATTTCTAACACTTTTAACTATTTCTACCGATTTTTAATATTTATGTTAACTTTTATAATTATAATAGTAATTAAAAAGGTAATTTTTAAAAGTATATGAATGCAAATGAAGATTTAGAAAAACTTTTAGAGAATTTTCCCTTCTTTATTAGACAAAATTTAATTAATCATCCAAATAATGACCAGTTAATTGAAATTATTATGGATTTAGGACGCCGGCCAGAAGCCAGATTCGTAAATCATTCTGAGTATTTATCTCAAAAAATTGTTTCATGGCAGGATATTGATTACATTACCAAACGAATTAGTAAATTTAGTAATGAAAATCGTGCCGGAATTGAGCGAACCTTACATAGAATAAGCTGTATGCGAAATAGACAATCCGTTATTAATGGGTTAACCTGTCGAGTTGGTAGAGCTATTTTTGGAAGTATTAATTTAATCCGTGATTTATTAGAATCAGGTCATTCTATTTTAATTTTAGGTAAGCCGGGTGTAGGAAAGACTACAATTATCCGAGAGATTGCTCGTGTATTATCCGAAGAAATGGAAAAAAGAGTAGTGATTATTGATACATCAAATGAAATTGCTGGAGATAGTGATATTCCTCACTCAGGAATAGGAAGAGCTAGACGACTTCAAGTTTCAAAAAGTGAACTACAACACCAAGTAATGATTGAAGCCGTTGAAAACCATATGCCAGAGGTTATTATAATTGATGAAATTGGGACAGAATTAGAGGCACTAGCTGCACGGGCAATTGCAGAAAAAGGTGTACAACTAGTAGGGACCACGCATGGTAACTGTCTCGAAAACTTAATTAAAAATCCATCTCTAGTAGATCTCGTTGGTGGTATTCAATATGTAACCTTAAGTGATGATGAAGCAAAACGAAGAGGTACACAAAAAAGTATTTTAGAACGAAAAGCCTACCCCGCTTTTCAACTTGCTGTTGAAATTAACGACCGCTACATATGGACAATCCATGAAGATGTTCAAAGCTCAATTGATTTATTATTACAAGGTAATTATGTTATTAGTCAAATACGTCAACTAACAAGCAACGGAAAACTACAAATAAAGTATAAGAATTATCAGAAAAATAACTTTTCAATTTATAAAAATAGTACAAATAGGTATAATTGGAAAGAATTTAATAGTAATAACCAAATTTTTATCAAAAATAGAAAAAATTTTTCAAAATATAATACAAAAAAATTAGTTTTTTATTGTTATTCTATTTCTACAAATTTACTTAAAGAAGCAAGTGCTAAATTAGGATTTTCACCTGTAATTACAAGCAATATTGAAGAAGCAACAGTGATTATCGGATTAAAAAAACATTTAAAACAAAACCTTAGATTAAGAAAATTAGCAGAAAAAACTAACAAATATGTTTATTCTATAAACTCTGTTAGTATATTTCAGTTAACAAAATTGTTAAAAAATGTGTTATAGTAATATTAGTGAATAATTGTTTCTAGTAAATTAAAATTAATTTACCTAGTTTATTCACATTTTTTATAAATTTAAAACATATTTATCAAGGAGTTTTTCAAAATGGCTGTTACAGAACAAGAAATCTTTGAAAAAATTAAAGATATCATTGTAAGTCAATTAGGTATTGAAGAAGATAAGGTTCTACCAGCGGCTGATTTCATTAAAGAATTAGATGCAGATTCTTTAGATGTTGTTGAATTAGTAATGGCATTTGAAGATGCATTTGATATTGAAATTGAAGATGAAGATGCTAGCCAAATCTCAACAGTAGGTGATGCTATTAAGTTTATTCAAAATGCTTTATAAATTTCAACGCTATTACTTATTAGAATTAAAAAATAAAAGAATTTTAATTCTCGAGATAAAATGATACTTGAGGCTAATTATAAATAATTATTTTAATAATTTATAATTAGCTTTAATTTGATATGCTAATTATCAATAAAACATATCAAATTATAATTAAATCAATTAAAGGTAATAAACTTTTAAGCTTAAGTAAGTACGCATTTATTACTACTCACGTTTTTTTCGTTTATTTTTCCTTTGTTTCTCCCAATCTTCTTTGGCTTTACCTAACCAACCCCACCAAACTTTATAAATTGGACGAGTTGACCAAGGTATATCTTGCCAACACGCATAACCCCCATCTTCTGGATGGTTACCCCGTAGTTTATTACCTGAGTGTAACTCTGCAGATTCAGTTACAAATGGTAAGAAATAATATTGAAGAAAAACAGCATGTAACATCATGAAAATGATCATTGCAACTGTTAAACTCATATGGGCTGATACAAGACCTTGAACCGCTAACCGCTCAGGGCTCGAAGTAGGCATATCATATGTTGTTCGACTTAAACTTAGACCAAAATTAATCCAATGTCTGTTAACAAGTTCTAAAATAGAGGCATGCGCCCAATGCCAACGAACTGGGTACGGCAAGAATTCACGTGATACTCGAATTAAAAACCCATAAGTGACCATATTCCGGAATGAATTCCAACCAAAATATTTTTCAAAATAATATACAAAATCAATAATAGATTTGTAATCTATGATCTCACGAAATATAAGATTATAGAAAACTGCAAAATATTTTTCAATTCCATCTAAGTGTGTCCATTTTAATAAATAATGAACTAATGTAATTATACTTGTAACAAATAATTCTGGAATCTCCCACCAACTTAATCTAGTAAGATCTGTGAAATTTAAATTTGGAACCCAATCAAAATCTAATTGTCCATATCGTGGCAAAGTAAAGTAATTATTTTGTAAATAGGGAAGAACTGTAAATGATTTATGATAAGAAGCATGCCACAAACCATAAGTCCAATCAACATCTCGCAGCATTTTACCATAGCCATTAATAGTCTGGGTTATTATATCATGATAGGCTGCGCAACAAATGAAACCGACTAGTCCCATTTTAATCGAACGTAAAATCGAGAATTGTCTACTAAATTTGAAATAGAAGACTCTAAAAAAGCACAACATTCCCATAATCCTAAAGAGATCTTGCTCATTAAATGTATAAACACGACGAGTCTCTGTATAATAGTATATTTGCTTTGTACCTAAACCAAGAAAACCAAGTATATCAAAATCCATCATAGAGTATGACTCCTTGCTTATTCAATAAGATAATATAGATGTATTTTAAAGTTAGTCTGATAAACGCCAACTTGAAGAGAACGTCAAACGTCTTAGAATTATAATCTCTAAGGAGATACATTCATATAAATATCTGACAAAAACTATATTAAACTATTTATTTATACGTTGTCAATCAATTAAACGAAATAAATTATAATTATTGATTGTTTTTATAAAACAATCAATAATTATAGTTATACTATACTATACTATACGTAAAAATTAATTAATAAAATTAATCAATTGGACGCATTGATAATACAGGCTCATTAGCTCGGTTAATACCTTTTTCGAAACCAGCAGCAGCCGCACGAGCACGACCTGAATGCCACCAGTGACCAATTAAGAAGAAGAAACCTAAGAAGAAATGTGAACAACATAACCATGAACGTGGAGAAACATAGTTAACTGAGTTAATTTCTGTTGCTACACCACCTACTGAATTTAACGAACCTAAAGGAGCGTGTGTCATGTATTCAGCAGCACGACGTTCTTGCCAAGGTTGAATATCATTTTTAATTTTGTTGATATCTAAACCATTTGGACCACGTAATGGTTCTACCCATGGAGCACGTAAATCCCAGAATCGCATAGTTTCACCACCAAAAATGATTTCACCACTTGGTGAACGCATTAAGTACTTACCTAAACCAGTAGGACCTTGTGCTGAAGAAACGTTAGCACCTAACCGTTGATCACGAACTAAGAATGTAAATGCTTGTGATTGTGAAGCTTCAGGACCAGTAGGACCGTATAATTCACTAGGATAAGCTGTATTGTTGTACCAAGAGTATAAAGAAGCTGTGAAACCCATTAATGAAATCGCAGCTAAACTGTATGATAAGTAAGCTTCACCTGACCATACGAAAGCACGACGTGCCCAAGCGAATGGCTTAGTGAAAATGTGCCAAATACCACCAGTAATACAAAGGATACCAACCCAGATGTGTCCGCCAATAATATCTTCCATATTATTTACAGATACTACCCAGCCGTCACCACCAAATGGAGAACGGAATACGTAACCGAAAATTACGATTGGGTTTAATGTTGGAGTTGTGATTAAACGAACATCGCCACCACCTGGTGCCCAAGTATCGTAAACACCACCTAAGTACATAGCTTTGATAACTAATAAGAAAGAACCAAGACCTAATAAACATAAATGAATACCTAAAATAGTAGTCATTTTGTTTTTATCACGCCAATCATAACCGAAGAATGGGAATGATTCTTCTAATGTATCTGGACCTAATAGAGAATGGTATAAACCACCAAAACCTAAAATTGCTGAAGAAATTAAGTGAACAACACCAACAGCGAAATATGGTACAGTTGTTGTAATATCACCACCAGGGCCGATACCATAACCTAAGGTAGCTAAATGTTGAATTAAAATGAAACCTTGTTCATATAAAGGTTTTTCTGGAACAAAGTGCGATACTTCAAATAATACCATTGCACCTGCCCAAAATACCATTAAACCAGCATGCGCTACGTGCGCACCTAATAATTTACCTGAAACATTGATTAAACGTGCGTTTCCACTCCACCAAGCGAAACCAGTTGATTCAATGTCACGACCTGCTAAACTACTATTAAAGGGCGTTTCCACGTGGTAATACCTCCTCAGGGAATACAAAGTTTTCATGTGGTTGATCTTGTGCTGCCATCCAAGCTCGAATACCTTCGTTTAATAAGATATTTTTCGTATAGAATGTTTCAAATTCTGGATCTTCTGCCGCACGTAATTCTTGTGAAACAAAATCGTAAGCACGTAAGTTTAATGCTAAACCTACAATACCAATTGAACTTGTCCATAAACCTGTTACTGGTACGAATAACATAAAGAAGTGTAACCAACGTTTGTTTGAGAATGCTACACCAAAAATTTGTGACCAGAAACGGTTCGCTGTTACCATTGAGTACGTTTCTTCCGATTGTGTCGGAGTAAATGCACGGAATGTATTAGCTGCATCACCATCTTCGAATAATGTATTTTCTACTGTTGCACCATGAATAGCACAAAGTAAAGCACCACCTAAGATACCGGCAACACCCATCATGTGGAATGGGTTTAATGTCCAGTTGTGGAAACCTTGTAAGAATAATAAGAATCGGAAGATTGCTGCAACACCAAAACTAGGTGCGAAGAACCAACTTGCTTGGCCTAATGGGTATAATAAGAACACAGAAACGAAAACTGCGATCGGACCTGAGAATGCAATAGCATTGTAAGGACGAATACCTACTAAACGAGCAATTTCAAATTGACGTAAACAGAAACCGATTAAGCCAAATGAACCGTGTAAAGCGATGAATGCCCAAAGACCACCGATTTGACACCAACGTGTGAAATCACCTTGTGCTTCTGGACCCCATAATAATAGTAAAGAGTGACCCATACTGTTTGCAGGAGTTGAAACTGCTGCAGTTAAGAAGTTACAACCTTCTAAATATGAACTCGCTAAACCATGTGTGTACCAAGAAGTTACAAAAGTAGTTCCTGTAAACCAACCACCTACTGATAAGTATGCTGTTGGGAATAATAATAAGCCTGACCAGCCAACAAAGACAAATCTATCTTTCTTTAACCAATCATCAATAAGATCAAATAAGCCACGTTCTTGGTTTTGTCCAATTGCAATGGTCATATCTATAATCCTTTAATAAAAATATGTAATAAGTAAACTTTATTTTTTACTTTAACTACTTATCGACGTTTGTATAGTATTATAAGTACTAACTAGAATAAATTAAGCAAAATATAAAAAAATAACTGGAAATTCTTCTAACAAATAAAAACTAACGATGATAGGTAGAAAAATCCCTCTATTCCGCCAAACCTATAATTTCTCTTATTGCGAAATATATGATAAAAATATTGATAATCTAACAAGCCTATAACTAAAGACAAACTTAAATAAGCATAAAGATTATTCTTAGAATACCGGAGATTGTTAAATTATCAACTTAAAATTTAAAAAATTCAGTTTATTATATATTAGCTAATATCTTCAGATTCAATGAACATGAAAAATAATGCCATACTAAAAGCTGGGAAGACTAAACCTACAAGAGGAACTAAGATTGCCGGTAAAAATGCGCCTGTCATAATATTTACTAATATAAATTTTTAATACAAGATAATTATAAAATAGATTTTACTTTTACATATAGATGTAAATATTATATATACACATTCTATATTTTTAAAATTTTTTAACTCCGATTAGTAACAATAAAATTTTGCAAATATCAGCCGTAAATAAATAAAATAGTAAGATTGGTACATATTGTACTTGAAAAATTAATATAAATACTAACTTTAACTTCTTAAAATAAGTTTTTTGTATTAAGCCTAAGTCCGGATTCAAAAAGATAAAAAATTTACAAAAACTTTGGATATTTTTTATCTTTACGTGAAAATTTGAAAGACAATTAGGTAAGAAAAGCTTTTTAAATCCTAAAACATTGTGTTCAACATTTTTTAATTCTAATTCCTAGATAAATTAATTTTTTCTATATTTTTATAGTAGAATTAATAATATTAAATATTATTAATTTAATATTAGCAATTATCTATCGAATATAGAGGTTTTAATTTATGGAAGGGTTACTTTTAGCTCGATTACCAGAAGCATATATCATATTCAGTCCGATTGTGGATGTATTACCTATTATCCCAGTATTCTTCTTATTATTAGCTTTTGCATGGCAAGCAGCTATTGGTTTTAGATAAATTACAAAAAACTAAAATCTAAAAATTGCTAACAAAAAAGAATACATTAAAGAGTATGATTTAGTTAGAATTTAGTATAATTAAATTAATTCTAACTAATTAACAGCAATTTAAAATCCTAAATAACTTATTTTAAATTAGCTAAGAAAACTGATTACCTAGTATATAACTGAAACTAGTAATACTATACTAGGTAGTCCGCTTTTTTAAAAATATAATTATAAAGTTTCTTATTTTATTTTATAAAAGTTGATTACTTATATTAATTTTATAATTAATAGTAAGAATTATCAATATATGATAATTTACTATTTCTAGACTTTGCGAGATTTGGATTAGAATACCAAGTTCTTTTTTAGTAATTATAATAGAGCATTTTTGTTTGAATCTTAAATCAAAAAAAATCTATAGAGAAATAGTTAAATAGTGCCCAAAAGCTTCAAAATCATCCACAGCATAATAAATGAAGTAAAAGACTAAATTATAACACAACTTATGTCGAAAAAATTTAGGTTTCTAGAAATTATATGTTGCACTCAAGATTTTGATATAAAATGCATTTATTAACACATTAAAATAAAATACTACTAATTCTCGAAGATTTAACTGTATTTGTTGTAAAATACCTTATTGAATATAAAACTTAATAAATACCTCTTGCTAAAAGTAAGAGAAATGTTTTAATCTAGATATGCTGTCAAAAATGACAAAATAAGTTCCCTGTAGGTTTTACTCTGAAACTTAAACTTATTTTTATAAATAAAAAGATATATTGATTTTAATTGACAACATTTCATTGTTTTAAACAAACTTAGTAATATATAAATCTTTTAAAACTATAATACATATAATATATTTTCATTCTTATTTTTAGTAGATAGAAAACATAATGGTAGAACCTTTATTATCTGGCATTGTATTAGGTATGGTTACTGTATCAGCTTTTGGACTTTTTGTTGCGGCTTATTTACAATACCGTCGTGGGAACCAATTTGAAGTTTAATTTTAGAATAGAAAACAAGTTGGACTTGTTTTCTATTCTAAAATTAAACTTCAAATTGGTTGAACAAGTTTTTCAATAGTAGTAGGCAAAACTACAAAACCTATATACCTGGTAACAGTTCGAACTGGAACTTTTTTAAAAACAACCAAACCACTATTAAAAAAAATTGGTTTCCTATAAATGCTAACTAAACGAAAACGAAAATAAACCTATATAATCAAGCAAATTTAACCAAACTGTTTGAAGAAGAAAACCTTAATAATTTTTCTCAATCTATCTTTACCTATTAATTAAAAGCTAGTGAAGGGATTTGAACCCCCGACCGACTGATTACAAATCAGTTGCTCTACCACTGAGCTACACCAGCATTATTGTAAGTATACAATAGTCTAAAATATAACCATATGTCAATAAACAGATTATATAAGACAAATAAATCTTATATAATCGTTTAATTAAGTCAAGCAACATACTCGTCATTACAAAATTTTAATGACGAATCATATTCAAATTTTAAAAAATCTAATTGCTAATTTTTTTACTTTTCTTGACCTACTAAAATACTTTCTGATAATGTGTTCAGGATTAATTTAATAGAACGGACAGCATCATCATTCCCTGGAATTGGAATATCAATTAGATCTGGATCACAATTTGTATCTAAAATTGAAACAATTGGAATTCCTAATGTTCGACATTCACGAATCGCAGTAAGCTCACGTTTTTGATCAACAATAATCGCAACATCTGGGATTGTTTGCATATCTTTCACTCCATTTAAATGACGACGTAATTTATCTAATTCTTTACGTCTTAGAGCTGCTTCTTTTTTAGGTAATAAATCAAAAATTTCATTACTTTCTTGTTGTTCTAAAACATTTAAGCGTTCAATTCTACTTTTTAATGTAACCCAATTTGTTAACATTCCACCTAACCAACGATGATTGATATAATAAGAATTACAACGTTTTGCCTCTTGCGCAATTACGTTACTTGCTTGACGTTTTGTTCCAATAAATAAAATAGTTTTATTTTGTTCCGCTGCTGATTGTAAGTAGCTACTTGCTTCTTTCAATAATTGAGCTGATTGAACTAAATCTAAAATATGAATATTATTTCGTTCAGTGTAAATGTAAGGAAACATTTTTGGGTTCCAACGGTATGCTTTATGTCCAAAATGAACACCAGCTTCTAATAATTGGGCTAAAGTTACATCAGCCATGATAATTTAACTCCTTAAAAATAATTCAAATTAGTAATGTTTAAGACTAAGATAACAAATTTAGTGGAAAATAGTCTAGTCTTTGTAAAAAACTTTTTAGATTTTAAAACTCTTTGAATACTTAGTATATCCTGTACCTGCAGGGATTAAGTGCCCAATAACTACGTTTTCCTTCAACCCACGAAGCCAATCTACTCGCCCCTCAATTGCTGCTCGAGTTAAAACACGAGTTGTATCCTGGAAACTTGCTGCTGAAATAAAACTGGGGCTATTTAATGCTGTTTTTGTTATACCAAATAAAATAGGACGATAAAGAGCCGGTTTAGTTTTTATAGGTTTTTTCTTACTTTGAAAAATTATTTTATTCATATAGTTAATTTGATACAAATCAATTATTTCTAAGGGTAATAAAGGTGTATCACCTTCTTTAAAAATTTTCACTTTTGCAGTCATTTGTTTTAGAATAATTTCTAAGTGTTTATCTGAAATTGTAACACCCTGTGACCGATATACAGATTGTACAGAACTTAGAATTAAATCTTGAACTTTCTTAAAACTACGATATGTACCTTCATATAAATCAAATCGTGATACAAACCCTATATTATTATCTAATAATCGGTTCTTTTTCGCTGTTGTATATTGCTCAAAGTACAAGTTTAATAAAAAATGAGGGTTTAAATTTGAACTGTTTTTAAATGTAGTCATCATTTTTTTAAACTCAAATGTAGAATCTAAACGACTATTTAAAAAGATTAACCGTTCTCTTGGACTTGATTGAAAATCATATAATAATTTTTTTTCTTTTGCTTCAATTTTTCTCGCTTCTAATAATTGCTCGATTCTTGGTAAACCTTGAACAATATCCCCTGTAACTTCTTTTTCAAAGTTTAATAAACCTAAAGGTTGGCCTTCTTCTATAAAAGTACCATTTTTACAATATATTGTGTTTTGGTCAATGGCCATACTTTGTGTTGATTGAACTCTTTTTGAGCTTTTCTTTAGAGTTACACTTTTTCCTGTCGATTCTCCACGATATTCATTTTTATGTAAATATAGCTGATTTAAGGAATAATTGCTTGTTTTAGAAAATGCGGTTGAAAAATTACTAGTCTCAGTATCGGTTGTATTAAACTTGTCTAATAAGCTTAAACCTAAAATTCTATTTTTTGTTATTTCAAAATTTTTTCTTTTTTTATCCGAAACTAAAACATTAGAACCTAAATTTCTTTCTTTGTAATAAATTTGATAATCTAAATTATTTAGTAATGCGGCTCCAAGTTTTTTAGGACGCGTCAAATTATCCCGATAACGAATAATTAATTGATTTCGTTTAAACAAGACAGGCACTGGTGGTATATTTTCAAGTTCATTTTTCTTTCTTTTTTTCTCTTTTTTAACAGTGTCTTTTGGTTTTACAATTTGACAATTTGGGAAAAAATACGGTCGTCCCTTTTGTAATAATATAGAATCATCAGTTTCTGTCAAATATTTACCAATTTCTAAAGTCGATTTATTTTCATTAATTAAATTACTAGGTAAATTCGATGTTTTCGGATCTTTGGAAATTGTAACACAATCATCTTCAGAAACAATTAGTAATTGTTTATTAATAGTTTTCTTGGATTTTAACTGAACCAATTTCTTATATTTTTGGGTACAAATTTCTAAATAACCAAACGCTGTATAAGCATTAATGAATTGCTCATTTTCAACTAACAAACATAAGTTGATATTCTTGTATTTTAAACTTATGGGTATATAGTGATTTATATAAAATTTTTCTGAGCTGATAAATTGTAAATTATTCCTTTTTTGTCGATTAGCAATTAAGCTATTTTCGATTCGATTTTTTGTAATTTCTTGACTAGAAAATTGGAAATGTAATGTTTGATATATAATTTTTTGAGTATCAAACGCTTTTATTTTTTCGTTCCAATTGAAAGCCTGAGTTAAAGTTGGGGCTATTTTAAATGTAGCATCTTTTTTTAATCGACTGTCAAAAGTTTTTTTCAATGATTTGGGTAATGGAACTTCGAACAATTGAAGGGGTCTAATTTCTAATTGTGGCCCTTGGGAAGTATCTAATATTTCACAAAAAACAGGCTCATTAATTAATATTGTTTGATGACTTAATTCAATAGACTCACCACTATAAAAGATTTTTTTATGGTATTTAAATTCATCTTTTAAATTATCCAACTCAAATAAAAAAAGATGACCCGGTTTTATAATAACTTCTTGAATAATATTGTTTTTTGCTACAATTTTAACAATCCCCATACTTTTAGAGAAAATATTTGGGACTATCTCATAGTTTTCAACAATAAATTCATTATTTTCAACAAGTAAGAGAGTAGAATCTCGGTTTAAAACAAAAGTTTCTTCCGCTAACCAAATTATAGTGTTTGTATAATAGAAACCTGTTTTACGTCGAGTTTTTTTTAAATAGTCATTACTGTGAGTAAAATTCTGGTATGGAATACCACCAGTTTTAGTTAAAAAACACTGATTCAATAAATTTGCATCAGTGTTTTGAAGAGAATTTTGTAAATTTGAACCTAAATTTACTAAATACTTACTATTTTTAAAAGATAATAAATAATTATTCTCAAGGATTGGACTAGTTAGTTTTTGAATCTGTGAGTTTGGAAAATCTCGAAAACTGTTTCGGACCTCAATAACTTGTTGAGATAAATCAATTTGATTATTACTTATTTTTATAAAACCAGCATATCGATTAATCAACTTAATTCGAAATAAATAATTATTTTTATTAATGATATAATCGTCATAAAAATTTAAAAATGAATTTGTTGGAATATTATAAACTTGACCAGCTAATAACCAAATTAGTTTATCACTTGTACTTAAACTACTTTGATCACGGGTTATAATTTTAATTTCACCAGAAAAATCACTAACAATATTTTTAGTTTCAGTTTTAGTTTGTTTTGTATTTTCAACAAATTGTCCGATTATTGAATTTTGTTTTACATATTGGTTTTCAGTAATAAAAAGTGTACTGTTACTTGGTAAGTAAATAGAAACTTTTTCATTCTCATCATTTTCAGGTACTAGAAAAAGTTGCCCTGAATTTTCAGTTATTAAAACATTTTCACCATTACTTGTTCGTAAAACGGATGTTTTTAACACATCAGAAAATTTTACTAGACCATCACTTGGGCTAACAATAGGTTTATTACCCCCAGCGGTAAAAATACCACCAGTATGAAATGTTCTCATTGTAAGTTGTGTGCCCGGTTCACCAATAGATTGACCAGCAATAATACCTACTGCTTCACCTAAATCTACTAAATTTTCATTAGCTAAATTCCAACCATAACATTTTTGACAAACAGAACGATTTAAATTACAAGTTAATGGTGATCGGAAGAAAATTACCTGAATATTTTTTTGTTGAAACAGGTTAATTAAATTTGGCGTGATTTGATCATTAACTTTAGCAATAAGATCATTGGTAATAGGATCATATACATTTTTACTAAGTAAACGACCTAAAATTCGTTCGTAAAAAGAAGCTGTAATTTTTTTATTATTTTTTTTGTTGATAAATAAGATAGAGTATTCTGTGTTACAGTCTTTTTCACGAATAATAATATCATGGGCTACATCAATTAACCGACGTGTCAAATAACCTGAGTTGGCTGTTTTTAAAGCGGTATCAACAATCCCTTTTCGTGCCCCGTATCCAGACATTAAATAATCAGTTATTCGCAAACCTTCACGAAAATTTTTTACAATTGGGAGATCAATAATCTCACCACTTGGATCAGACATCAGACCACGCATCCCAACTAGTTGATGAACTTGTGAAATATTACCACGTGCTCCTGAAAATGCCATCATATAAACAGAATTTAATGGATCATATGTTTTAAAATAAGAAACTACCTCATCTTTTAACGTTTCACTAGTTAATGTCCAAGTGGAAATTACTTTTTGAAAACGTTCTACCTCTGTAGTTTTCCCTCTTAATGCTAATTCTTCTGCGTTTGAAATTTCATTCTCAGCTTCTGTTAAAATCGATAACTTAGCGGGAGGAACTTTTAAGTCTTCAATACTAATTGAAATTCCAGCTTGTGTTGCATATTTAAAACCTAGATATTTTAACTCATCTGCTAAAAGTGATGCTTGTACAGCACCATATTTTGTAAAACACCAGGCTAATAAATTTTTTAATTGTTTTTTACTAATAAGAGTATTTTGATAAGTATAATGTTCCATAAGAGGTTTAATTTTTATCTATAAATGTTTAATTAATACTTTCGAATAGGAAGTTTTTTACAAAATATTTAATGTTTTTTGAATTGTATAATTAAAAATTACCCGACCCGTTGTTGTTTGTAAATATTGTACAATTGTTGTACCTGTTTTATCTTTTCTTATTTGTAATTGATCATAATACTCGATCCAACTTTCATCATCTAAGGGTACTTTCTTTAACAATTCTGAAGGAAGTGTAATTTCCTTATTATATCGAACCCAAATAGATGCATGTAACTCTACTTTTTCTTGGTTATAGGCTAATAAGATATCTTCAAAATTTGCGAAATAATGATTTGAACCTAATAAATTAGATATGTTATTTGCTGTTAAATAATAACAGCCTAAAACCATATCTTGACTTGGTAAAATGATAGGCTCACCAGTGGCTGGTGATAAAAAATTATAAGGTGCTAACATTAAAATATAAGATTCCGCTTGTGCTTGAATAGACAATGGAACATGAACAGCCATCTGATCACCATCAAAATCAGCATTAAACGCTGAACAAACTAGAGGATGTAAATGAATAGCTCTTCCTGGAACTAAAATAGGCTCAAATGACTGAATTCCTAAACGGTGAAGAGTAGGTGCTCGATTTAAAAATACTGGATGATTTAAGAAAACTTCACTTAAAACTGGTTCAATCAATATTTCATTTTGCTGTATAAAATTTTTCGCAACTTTAATATTACTTGCTAAACCTTGATTAATTAGTTCACGAATTATAAAAGGTTGGAAAAGTTCAATGGCAATTTCAAATGGTAACCCGCATTGATTTAATTTCAGACCAGGACCTACTACAATAACAGATCGACCTGAGTAATCTACCCTTTTTCCTAATAAATTTAACCTAAAACGACCCTGCTTACCTTTAATAATATCGGATAAAGATTTTAATGGGCGATTATTTGCTCCCATTGCAGTTTTACCCCGTTTCCCGTTATAAATTAAGGAATCTACGGCTTCTTGTAGCATCCGCTTCTCATTACGAATAATAAGCTGAGGAGCATCAATTTCTAATAATCTGATTAACCTATTATTTCGTGTGATAATTCGGCGATACAATTCATTTAAATCCGAAGTCGCAAACCGACCACCTTCTAATTGAATCATTGGTCGTAATCCTGGAGGAATTACTGGTAGAAGAGAAAGAATTAACCAAGATGGGTGTGAACCTGTTGATGAAAAACTCTCCAAAATACGGATCCGTTTTGTTGCTTTATCTAGAAGATAGACTTTACGTTTAAAAATCCAACGTTTTCGTTTTTTCCGTCTTTTTTGAATATTTTCATCAACCGTTTGATATTCTTTATCAGACAATTGAGTAATTTCAAAAGCAGTTTGTTTATCAGTGTTTGTCTCAGTAACTTTTTTAGTTTCTGTAGGTTCTTGAAAAATTCTTTTTTCAAGAGACATTGTGAAAATAACATGTGTAATAAACTCACGAGTTTTTGTTATTTCCGTTTCAACATTTAGTAATTCTAGTTCTTTTTGAATTGCGGCTGCTCCAATAGGAAATGTATCTTTAGAATCACGTGGGGGAGCCCCAAAATAATTAGTGAGATTTGCACGACGTGCTTTTCGATAACTTTGTAAATCCCAATGACGATCATAAAAAGCTTCTTGGTTATCGGCTATAAAATAAGCAAAAATAGGTAGTTTGATCTGACGAATTAATTCATCTTGTCCAAACTGTTTTTGAAGAATTCGACGCCCAGAACTATTAAAACCAATGGGAGGAACACATAATTCTAATTGTTCTACTTCAAGTAATAAAGCCATATAGTTAGGACGACTTTTCATATACCAAATATGAGTAACAGGATATATTAAGTTAATATATCCCATACGATATCGTCGAACACGCGATTCAGTAACTTCAACTCCACATCTATCACAAATCAATCCTTCATACCGCACTCTTTTATATTTACCACAATGGCATTCTAAGTTTTTATTTGGACCAAAAATTCGTTCGCAGAATAAACCATCCATTTCTGGTTTAAAAGTTCGATAATTGATTGTTTCGGCTTTTGTAACTTCACCAACAATTTGTCCATTGGGTAAAAGCCGTTGACTCCATTCTTTAATATGTTTTGGTGATGCTAATGTTATTTTAATATAATCAAATTTTTGTTCCATTTGTAATCTCTAAGTTTTATAAATTAAAATTATTAAAATAATAAATTATTTATATCTGTTGTTGGTGGGAATTTTTTTGAGATAGATTCATAGTTTTCCATTAAATTAATTTCAATATCAGTTTCTTGATCCGTATTTAATTTATTTAATTTATATGTAGTAACATCTAACCCAATTGAGCGTAATTCTTGTAATAAAACTTTAAAAGATTCGGGTAAACCAGATTTTTTAATTGTTCGACCTTTAATAATAGCATTTAACGTATTGTTTCGACCTTGTACATCGTCAGATTTTATTGTTAAAAGTTCTTGTAATGTATAGGCTGCACCAAATCCTTCTAACGCCCATACTTCCATTTCACCAAATCGCTGCCCTCCATTCTGGGATTTACCACCAAGAGGTTGTTGAGTTACTAAAGAATAAGGACCTGTCGATCGTGCATGAATTTTGTCATCAACTAAATGAATTAGCTTTAACATATAAGCTTTTCCAACTGTAATAGGATTATCAAACTCTTTTCCTGTTCTCCCATCAACTAACACCATTTTACCTGGTGTATAAGGGTTAAAAATCCAAGCTTTATTTTTTTTGATAGCAGCTTTTCGCAGTTTCTGGTTAATTAAAATCCGTGATACTTCTTGCCCATACATTTCATCAAATGGTGAAATTTTAAAACGTCTATTTAAATTATCACCTGCTAATCCAAGCAAACATTCATATAATTGCCCTACATTCATCCGTGATGGTACACCTAAAGGATTTAAGATAACATCTATAGGAGTTCCATCAGGTAAAAATGGCATATCTTGTCGTGGTAAAATACGTGAAATAATTCCTTTATTACCATGTCGTCCCGCGATTTTATCACCCACTTGAATTTTGCGGACTTGAGCTATAAATATTTTAACAATCCCATTACAACCTAATGGAAGCTTATCTCCATTTTCTCTTGTAAAAACTTCAGTGGCAATAACTCGCCCATATTCACCATTTGGCATTCTTAGAGAAGAATCTCGTACATTTTTAGCTTTTTCTCCAAAAATTGCACGTAATAGTTTTGCTTCTGGTAATTGTTCTGAATCTCCTTTAGGTGTCACTTTTCCAACTAAAATATCACCAGGTTTCACAAAACTACCTTTATAAATAACTCCATTTTCATCTAATTGTTGGACACGACTTGACTCAATATTAGGAATATTTTTTGTCATTTTTTCGCTACCTTCTTTTGTTTGTATTATATCAATTTCATATTTTTCAATATGAATCGATGTAAAAACATCATCATAAATAAGACGTTCATTAATTAGAATAGCATCTTCGAAATTATAACCCTGCCATGGCATATAAGCGACTAAAATATTTTGCCCTAACGCTAGCTCACCACTATCAATACCAGGTCCGTCTGCTATCATTTGGCCCGATTCAATCTTTTCACCTGGCCATACAATAGGCCGCTGATTAATACATGTTTCTTGATTTGAACGGTTATATTTTTGTAGATTGTACGTATGTTGCTCACCTGAATGTTCTTGAATTACAATTTTATCTCCACTAACGTAATCAACATATCCATCACTAATTGCCGTTATACCCATATTAGAATCAATAGCAATTTGATTTTCAATACCAGTCCCAACAATAGGTTTTTGTGGCGATAATAACGGAACAGCTTGTCTTTGCATATTAGAACCCATTAAAGCTCTATTAGCATCATCGTGTTCTAAAAATGGAATTAAAGCAGCGCCTGCTGAAACTACTTGAATAGGAGAAATCGAAATAAAATCTACTTCTGATGGTGGAATAGTTATAAAATTTTGTTTATATCGAACAGGGATCAAGTCTTTTACCAAATAATCATTACTATCAATAAAGATATCGGCTGGAGCGACTTTATAAAGATCTTCTTCATCAGCAGTTAAATAAATAGGATCACCTTTTTTAAGTACTTTTCCATTAATTACTCGCCAAAATGGAGTTACTAAAAACCCTAAGTCATTAATACGCGCACAAGTTGTCAATGACGAAACTAAACCAGCATTTTGTCCTTCAGGTGTTTCGATTGGACAAATACGTCCATACTGGCTTGGATGAATATCCCGAACAGCAAAACTAATTCGATCACGATTTAATCCACCAGGACCTAAGCTACTAATTCTTCGTTTGTGAGTCAGTGCTGACAAAGGATTTGTTTGATCCATATACTGAGAGAGTTGACTAGAATTAAAAAATTCTTTTAACGTTGTAATTAGAAGTTTTGAGTTAATTAATGTATTCGTATTTGAATTAAAAAGACTATTAAAAACTAGTGTTTCTTGTCCTTTGCGCTTTAATCTTTGTAATCCAATTCTGAATTGATTTTGAATTAATTCCCCTACTGAACGAACTTTTCGATTTTTTAAATGATCAATATCATCACCAATATTATTTGATTTAGAAAGTTCTAGTAAATAATCAATAATGGAAAATAAATCTTGATAGGTTAATGTTTGAAATTGTTGAGAAATTTTTAGATTTAGTCGTTTATTAATTTTATATCGACCAATTTTTCCTAAGAAATAATAACGTTCATCAAATATTTTAGAGAATTCTGGAAATAAATCATACGATTTATCTTGAAATATTGGGATATTTGATAATAATTGATTAACTTCAATATCATTGTTTAGGTTTTGATCATTGGTATAGATATAATTAGGAGATTGTAAATTATTATAAATTTCTTTATCACTTAAGCCCATTGTTTGTAATAGAGCGATTAGTGATTGTTTAACATTTCTATTAATATCAATAACAATATCTTGTTCAGTTTTTAGGTTTTGACCACTACTAGGAATAACTATTTGTTGTTTTACTTGGTCTTCCATAAGTTCAAATTTTACCCATGAACCTCGATCTGGGATTAGTGTTGCATTAAAAAGGTTAGACTTTTTTTTATTTTTACTTTTCTGAAAATAAATCCCTGGACTACGAATAATTTGACTAACAATAACCCGTTCACAACCGTTAATAATAAAAGTTGCGGCGTCTGTCATCAAAGGAAGATAGCCTAGAAAAATTTTTCTATTCAATATTACTTTGTTTGCTTTTTTATCCCGTACTTGTAAGTACATTTGAATTCTTGCAGAATAACTCGTATCATAATGTTTGGATTCGAGCGCAGAATATGTCGGTTTTACTAAAATATACTCTTGATTAAAAAAACAAATTTCTAAATTGTCACTCATATCAACAATTGAACCAAATGTTTCAAATTCTGTACTTAATCCTTGGGAAAGAAACCAACAGAAACTTTTTCTTTGAATTTCAACAAAATCGGGTAAAGTAGTAATATAAGTTTTACAGTTTTTCATAATTTCTGTTCATACTTGTTTTTAATTTTTAAGAGACAAGGTTTTATTTTTAATTAACTTTTTCGACTAAAATGAAAATTTAGTCAAAAAAGTTCGAGGAAGTTTAAGCATTTTTTAATTGTGCAGCTAATTGCGCTTTTTTACGAGCAGCTGTATTTCTATGGTAAACTTTTTTCTTACAACCTTTATCTAATAAGCTATAAATTGAATTTAAAAGCGTTTGTGCTTTAGCTTTATCATTTTGATTTTTTGATACTTTATAAGCTTCTATTTGTTTCCCAAAAAGTTTCGTTAATGTTCTTGCACTTGATTTATAGTATCTATTTTGCAATCTATTTCGTTCTGCTGTTTTAATTCGTTTTAATGATGATTTACTATTAGCCATAATTTTAATAATTAATTTTTGTAAATTATAGTACATTAGTTTTAGTAAATAGAATAGTGCTAATCCAAAATTACAGATTTTTATTTTGGGTTTAAAAACATAGATTTTTTAGCTAAAAAAGTATGTTTTATAAGTGACTAGGAACTTGGAAAAAAAAGTAAGCCAAATGAAAAGAAAAATTGGCGTCGAGGAGTGTGTGCCTAGACAAATTAAGTAGCCAAAAAGTAACTAGAAGTTTATCATATATTGACAATTTGCCGATTTTAGCCATTTTTTATAAGAAAAAAAGAAAAATTGAGCATGTATCCTTATAAAACATATTTGTGTTTAATTAATTAAAACTTAAGATAAAAGCTTGATAAGATAAAATTTTATATGCAATAATTAGTTTATGTAAAATACTAATAATAATTTACTATTTTATCAAAATTTATATGGCAAAAAATAAAGGAACTCGAATTCTAATCACACTAGAGTGTACAGAATGTCGTTCAAACACAAATAAAAGAAAACCGGGTGTTTCACGTTATACTACTCAAAAAAATCGACGAAATACTCCAGAACGTATTGAACTTAAAAAATATTGTTCACACTGCAACCGAACTACAATACATAAAGAAATAAAATAAATTATGTTATCACAAAAACAAAAAACTTCTACAATTAACTTTGATCAAAAAATTGATTACAAAGATATTGAATTATTAAAATTATTTATTACTGAGCAGGGAAAGATTATACCAAGACGTGCTACAGGGGTAACTGTTCAACAACAACGTAAAATTACAAAAGCTATCAAACGTGCACGAATTCTTTCGTTATTACCATTTGTAGCTTCTAATTAAGTATAAATAATTTTTTAGTTATCATATTATCTTTTATTTGATTTCTTCAAATACAAAGATGGTATGATAATTTTCATTTTTTAATATTTAATAATATATAGTTAAATTAATTGTATCTATAAGGAATATTTAATGGCTCGTAGTCAACGAAATGATAACTTTATTGATAAAACCTTCACTATTATTGCTGATATTATTTTAAAAGTTTTACCAGCAAGTAAACAAGAGAAACAGGCATTTTTCTACTATAGAGATGGCATGTCTGCTCAATCAGAAGGAGAATATGCAGAAGCTTTAGAAAATTATTATGAAGCATTACAATTGGAAGAGGATCCATATGATCGAAGTTATATTTTATATAATATTGGATTAATTTATTCAAGTAATGGTGAATACATACAAGCGTTAGAATATTACCATCAAGCACTGGAATTAAATTTAAATTTACCTCAAGCTCTAAATAATATTGCAGTTATTTACCATTATCAAGGTGTTAAGGCTTCAAAAAAACAAAATTTAGAAATTGCTAAAGGACTATTTGATAAAGCGGCTGAATATTGGCGTCAAGCTATTAAATTAGCTCCAAATAATTACATTGAAGCACAAAACTGGCTCAAAACAACAGGGCGACTAACATCAGACAATTTGTTTTAAGGTTAATTGTTAGTTATTAATGTTCAACATTTAATTCAAGAATTGGTGTTATTTTGTTGTACAATAATATGTAGTTTATTAATTTTCAATTTTATATTGATTTTGTAATATGGGTTGATTATCGAAAGTATTTTTATTCGTAAATATTTAAATATGTTAAATCAAAATGGTTAAAACTAGTACAAATATCGGTTACGTTGTTCAAATTATTGGTCCAGTATTAGATATCGTATTCCCAGGTGGAGACTTACCACCTATTTATAGTGCGGTTAAAATTACTGCAACTGATGGTACAGATATTATTGTAGAAGTACAACAGTTATTGGGCGATAACAAAGTTCGTGCTGTATCAATGCGTTCAACAGATGGTTTAAAACGAAATGCAGAAGCAGTAGATCTAGGCGCACCTATAAGTGTACCTGTAGGTATTACAACTTTAGGTCGAATCTTTAACGTAATTGGTGAACCTGTAGATGAACAGGGCGAAGTTTCAAATGAAACAACATTACCAATTCATCGTGAAGCTCCTGCATTTACAGAGTTAGAAACTAAACCATCAATCTTTGAAACAGGTATTAAAGTAGTAGATTTACTTGCACCATACCGTCGAGGCGGTAAAATCGGTTTATTCGGTGGTGCCGGTGTAGGGAAAACTGTGTTAATTATGGAATTAATTAACAACATTGCTAAGGCTCATGGTGGTGTATCTGTTTTCGGTGGTGTAGGTGAACGTACTCGTGAAGGAAACGATTTATACGAGGAAATGAAAGAATCAGGTGTAATTAATGAAAAGAATTTCGCCGAATCTAAAGTAGCATTAGTTTACGGTCAAATGAATGAACCTCCAGGCGCACGTATGCGTGTAGGTTTAACAGCTTTAACTATGGCTGAGTATTTCCGTGACGTAAACAAGCAAGATGTTTTATTATTCATCGATAATATTTTCCGTTTCACACAAGCAGGTTCTGAAGTATCAGCATTATTAGGTCGTATGCCTTCAGCTGTAGGTTACCAACCAACTTTAGCAACTGAAATGGGTGCGTTACAAGAACGTATTACATCAACAACTCAAGGTTCTATTACATCAATTCAAGCAGTATATGTACCTGCTGATGATTTAACAGATCCAGCACCAGCTACAACATTCGCGCATTTAGATGCAACAACCGTATTATCTCGTAACTTAGCTGCGAAAGGTATTTACCCAGCAGTGGATCCATTAGATTCAACGTCTACAATGCTACAACCAGGTATTGTAACTCCTATTCATTACGAAATGGCAGAAACTGTTAAAGAAACGTTACAACGTTATAAAGAATTACAAGATATTATTGCAATTCTAGGTATCGATGAATTATCAGAAGAAGATCGTTTAACAGTAGCACGTGCGAGAAAAGTAGAACGATTCTTATCACAACCATTCTTCGTTGCTGAAGTATTCACAGGTTCACCTGGTAAATATGTAAGTTTAGAAGAAACAATTAAAGGTTTTTCAATGATCTTTGACGGTGAATTAGATGATTTACCAGAACAAGCGTTCTATCTTGTAGGGAATATTGATGAAGCAGTCGCAAAAGCAGCAACGCTAAAATAAGGAATAAATAAAATATGGCTATAAACATCCGCATTCTTACTCCAGATCGGATTATTTGTTCGACAACAGCAGACGAAGTAATTTTACCTGGAACAACAGGTCAAATTGGTGTCTTAGACGGACATGCCACACTTATTACAGCATTAGATACAGGTCTATTAAGAATTAAATTAGATCAAAAATGGACTCCAATGATCTTATGTGGCGGTTTTGCTGAAGTTGATAGAAATCAAGTTACTGTATTAGTAAATGATGTTGAAGAATTAGTTGCTTTAGACTTAGCTGAAGTAACTAAAGAATTAGAACAAGCTACAATTGCGATTGAGACTGCTGAAACAAGTAAAGGAAGACTTAATGCTTCAATAGAATTAAAGAAAGCAGCTGCACGTGTGCAAGCTGTTGGATATCTTCGTTAATTAAAATGAAAAGTTCTTATTATTTATATAAGAACTTTTCATTTTAATTATTACATAACTTTATCAATCCAAACATTACGATAACATTACAATAACATGACATAATCTAAAATTATGATTACAAATTCAGATTTTAGTTTTAATAATGATCAGGGTTCTAATTTTGAATTACCCTTTTCAGAACATATAGAGGAACTACGCCAACGTATTTTCCATTTGTTTTGGGTTATTTTATTTTTAACTTGTATAGCTTTTTTTAATGTAAAATTTCTTGTACAAATCTTGGAACTTCCTGTAAATGATGTAAAATTTTTTCAACTTTCACCAGGTGAATATTTTATCTCGACTGTAAAAATTTCATTTTATACAGGATTATTATTTGGAAGTCCTTTTGCTATAGGTCAACTTTTGTTATTCCTATTGCCAGGATTAACAGAAAAAGAAAAAAAAGTAATTTTACCGTTATTAATAAGCTCTTTAATATTATTTGGGTTAGGTTTATTATTTTCGTACTATGCATTAATTCCTGCTGCTTTAAACTTTTTTTTAAATTACAGTGATCAGGTTATCGAACCTTTCTGGTCGTTTAACCAATATTTTGAATTTATTTTAGTTTTATTTTACAGTACAGGATTAGCATTTCAAATACCAATCATTCAAATATTATTAGGGTTACTTAATATTGTATCAGCAAAACAAATGTTAAGTGTTTGGCGTTATGTAATACTTATTTCAACAATTATCGGAGCAATTCTAACGCCTTCAACTGATCCACTAACACAATTACTACTTGCACTAGCAATATTACTATTATATTTTGCAGGTGCAGGTATTTTATTTTTAATAAAAAATTAATTTATTACATATACTTAAAAAGTATTGAATCCATGGCAACTAACAAGTTTTTTAAAAGTATTTTATTGAATTTAACAATTGCTATAAGTTTATTTGGTTTTTGTATTCAAAATTCTGAAGCATACCCTGTATTTGCTCAACAAGGCTATGCTAACCCACGTGCGGCAAACGGTAAGCTTGCATGTGCAAATTGTCATTTAAATCAAAAAGCAATTGAAATTGAAGCTCCTCAAGCTGTGTTACCAAATTCGGTATTCGAAATTGAAGTAAAAGTTCCGTATGATGTAAATCGTCAACAACTGAGCGCAGCCGGTAAAAAAGCTGACTTAAATGTAGGTGGAATTGTTATTTTACCAAAAGGATTTAAATTAGCTAAAGGTTCGGAAATTTCAAAAGAAATCAAAGCAAAAAATAAAGGCGTTTTCATTTCTCCTTACAGCACTGATTTTGATAATATTTTAGTTGTTGGACCTATTGCAGGTAAAACTCACCAAGAACTAATTTTCCCAGTAGTAGCACCTGATCCTGAAAAAGATTCAGATGTTAAATATTTAACTTACCCATTATACGCTGGTGGTAACCGTGGTCGTGGACAAGTATATCCTACTGGTGAAAAAAGTAATATTAATGCATTTGGGGCAGTGCAAGATGGTCAAATCTCAGATATTACTGTTAACGAAAAAGGCGAATCACAAATTGCAATCAACGATTCAACTGGTAAATCAACAACACAAGTTATTCCTACAGGCTTACAACTAAAAGTGAAAGCAGGGGATGTTGTAAAAGTTGACCAACCGTTAAATATTGATCCAAATGTGGGTGGCTTTGGGCAAGAAGAGACAGAAATTGTTCTACAAAATCCTTTACGAATTATTGGGTATTTAGCATTCTGTTTCTGTGTATTATTAACACAAGTATTCTTAATTTTAAAGAAAAAACAATTCGAGAAAGTTCAAGCTGCTGAGCTAAACTTCTAAAAAAAAAAGGAATGACAGATTAAAAACGTCATTCCTTTTTTCAATAATTATTCTAAAAGTTAGAATAATTCATCTTCTTGGTGTACTAAAACAGTACAGTCTGATTTAGGGTAAGCAATACAAGTTAAAACGAAACCTGCATCCATTTGATCATCATCTAAAAAACTTTGCTCAGTTTGATCCATTTCACCTGCTGTAATTTTACCTACACAAGTTGAACATGCACCAGCACGACATGAGTAAGGTAAATCAATACCAGCGTCTTCAGCAGCGTCTAACATGTAAGTATCGTCCGGACATTCAAATGATGTATCGATATCTAACTCTTCTGATAATACTGCAATGTTGTATGATGCCATAATAAATATATCCTTTAAAAATTTTTTTAGGTAGAAAATTGGATTGTAATTACATTCTACTAATTACTATTATAATACACAAAACCAATTAAGTGCAATTAAAATTAAGTTTTTTTATTTTAAATTTTATTTAAATCGTTGTTTTAAACGACTAGCTTTTCCTTTTAAGTTACGTAAATAGTATAATTTTGATCTACGAACACGTGCTGATCGTAATATACTAATTGAGTCAACTTTTGGAGAATGGATTAGAAATATACGCTCTACGCCAATACCTTGTAAAACTTTACGTACAGTGATTGTTGTATTAATAGAAGTATTTTTCCTTGCGATAACATTTCCTTGGTAATATTGTACCCGTTCTTTATTTCCTTCAATAATTTTAACACCAATTTCAACTAAATCACCAATAGCTATAGCTGGTATATTTTCTTTTAAAAATTGATTGTGTAAATTCTTAATAATTTCTGAATTATTTAATGTAAGCATATTAGTTTAATAGAAATTTAAATAACTTATAACTCTCTCACAATAGTAACGATATATTTGCCAAAAAACAATATTAAAAAATAGAAAGTAATAATGCATTCGACTGGGTTCGAACCAGTGACGTTCCAGAGGAAAACGGATTATGAGTCCGGTGCCTTCAACCACTCGGCCACGAATGCTTTATTGGAGCTGATGGGAATTGAACCCATGTCCATTTAAATCTTGTTAAAAAACTCGTTCACAGGCTTAGTTTACTGTAATGTAAACAGAAGAAGAAACAATAAAACTCTAAACTAAAAACTGACAAAAGTCTAGTTTTAGGGAATAAATATAGTTTAACTTAAATATAAGTATAATTAATTCCGTTTGTTAACGATTTTAATTATAATCTTTATGCCGCTACAAAACGTAACGTAGTGTCCACTTTTTGACGATTAAATGAAATAATATTATTTGCAGTTATTTGTAAAGTGTAATTTTATGCGAAGATTACAAACTTCGACCTGTATCATTTTTTAACTTAATTTAAATGTCAAAACCTAGGCAGCCCCTTAACTTTTTTTTAACAATAAGCATGAAGGGAATCGAACCCCCGACTCTCAGAATCGGAATCTGATGCTCTATCCACTGAGCTACATGCTTCATTAAAGATATATAAATATGTTAGTAATTATTCCCAATTCTCACGAGACTTTTGGAGAATATAGTTTGCAACATCTTCAATTTCACTATCAGTTAAACGTCCTCCAAACGCAGGCATAGCATTTTTTCCGTTAGTGACTTGGTAAGCAATTGATGTAATATTATTCATACCATTTAAGATTAACATTTCTTTTTTTAGCGTTTTTTCCGGAATAATTACATTATTACCTCGAATATGACAAGAAGAACAATTTGAAATGAAAATTTTTTGTCCGTTTATAATATCCATTTAATTTTGTAATCCATAAAAATAATTCAGTAAAACGGAATATATTAAAAATTGGTTTGTATATAAACCAATTTTTAATTTAATGCGTTTTAGTAGTAAATTTTACCACCACCCCATTTTTCTGTAACAATCTTAGGCTGTAACATAATATGTCCAGCAATTGAATATAAATCTTCATCTGTTAAAGAACGCATACGAGGGTAGATATCTGCACTTTTAATACTTGGATGAACTTCAGCAATAGATTCTAAACCATCATATGTAGTTGGGTTTTTAATATAATCAACTAAACCTGCAATGTTGTCGCGACGTGGTGTTGCTAATCCTAATGCTTCTGGATCTAAGCCAACATTCGGATTTGTTTTTGTAATACCACCAGTATGACAAGCACCACATGTTGCGTTAAATAAACGTTTACCACGTTTAACTTGCTCAGGGGTTAGTACACTAGTTGTTCCTGATGCATCTACAGTAACAGTACGAGTTGCTTCGTCTAAGTCAATTGCTGACGCGTTATCAATTAAACCAGTAAAAATAGCGAAAAATGATAAACTACAAATTGCTAATGATTTTTTAAACATAAATTTTCAAAAAATTTTTTACAAAATTGAAACCAAGAAAAATATCTTTATTTCTGTTTTTTTTGTTTTTTGAATTTTGTAGTATTGGCAAGTAAACCTCTCAATCGAATATTCTCCCAACCTGCTACTAGTAATGAGGATATAATCAATACTTGGCTAAATAATAGTATTGGATCTAATCTCCATCCATGTATAATTAAAATACAACCATAAAGTAAACCAATTGTGGCAAAAAAAATATCTTCATCTCTGGCAACTTCTGGTTTAACTATTCGAAGTAAATATAGTAACGTTACTCCAATCCATAAAATAATACCTAATATGATGTTAGGGCCAAAACCAATATTTATCATATGTAATTTTTGTTTATTAGATTTCAATAAAAAATAAAAGTTATAATTTTGGAATTATGAACGTGTAACACGATCACTTTTACTAATAATAATTAAAGCGATAGCGATAAGCGCTACAACAAGACCACCTGCTACTAAACTAGAGATAAAATTTGCTAATGAAGATGTCATTTTCAATTCCGTGTTTTTTAAATAACAATTAGAAATAGTAAGATTAACTAAAAAATATTAATTATAAAATAATAATAAAAATATTATCCTAACTTAACTCATAACCTAAATATTCTTTAAAATAAAAGAATAATAGTTAAAGAATTATATTTTGTAAAAATATAGTATTTATTACTACTAAGTATATAGTAATTTCCGATTATTTTATTATTTAATAATAAAAATAAATACACTTTTGATACTAAAACTAAGATTTAGCATCGTGGTTTTACTTAAATTAGAAATTACGTCTTATGATACTATAAAAATACTCATATTTTCAAGTGACATGTTTATTTAAAATTAAAAAAAAGTTTTAACTTTTAAAAAATAAACTTATTTTTACTCTAAAAACTATTAAGCTTAACTTAATTATTCGATCACTAAATTCTAAATTAACGCTGTTAAAAATGAGCCTAGTAGGAATCGAACCTACATTGGAAACTTAGAAGGTTTCTGTCCTAATCCGTTAGACGATAGGCCCTAATAAAACTACTTTACAATATATTTCATATTTATTCTAGTATGTATACTTTATATATAGACAATGTTCCATTTTAATTAACCACGAGTTCTTAATTAAAGTGATGAAAAATAAGGTTAGTAATAAAATACTAACCTTATTTCTCATCACTTTCAATTTCTTGTAATTCATCCAAGGCAAAATTATTTGTATTCACCCCACTATAGTTTACTTTCTCGAATCGAACAATTGCTGGATAACGAACACCACTTTGATCAACTGTAGTTATGGTGCCAACTTCTTGGAACCAGTAAGATTCTGGACGTAAAATACGAACTTTTGAACCACGCTTTACCATAATAATTTATTACATTTAATTTACTATTGTTAATAATAATATATAAAAAGTAATTTCGACATAAAATTTTAACTTCTTTGTTGTTTAAGACCAAGTGAAACTGTTATAATAGTTGTAAGAACAATTTTAGAATAAGAATCGTTAATAAAATATAATAATGTGGAAAAATATTGTTAGAAATATACTTATTGCCTTAGCCATTTTAAGTGGACTTGCTCTAGGCTTCACAAATACAGATGTTAATTTAGATAGCTTAAAATTTTGGCAAACAAGTTCTACAACTTCAACAACAATGCCAAAAGTAACAACATCGTCAATGACATATGGACGATTTTTAGATTACTTAGAAATGGGTTGGATTAAAAGAGTAGACTTATATGATAATAGTCGTAATGCAATTGTTGAAGCTTCTAGTCCAGAGTTAGGAAACAGACCACAATATATTCGTGTGGAAATCCCTGCTGGTGCTTCGCAATTAATTATTAAATTAAAAGAATATAATGTAGATTTTGATGCACATGCTGCTGAAAACTCTAATGCTATTGCAGATACAATTGGTAACATTTTAGTACCAGTAGCATTCATTGGAGGATTAATTCTATTATTCCAAAACTCAGAAAACTTACCTGGTGGAATGGGACAAGGTCCAATGAATTTAGGGAAATCACCAGCACGTTTCCAACGTCGCCCTGATACAGGCGTTATGTTCGATGATATTGCCGGAATTGATGAAGCTAAAGCAGAATTTGAAGAAATTGTATCTTTTTTAAAACAACCTGATAAATACACAGTTGTTGGTGCAAAAATTCCAAAAGGAATTTTACTTGTAGGCCCTCCTGGTACAGGTAAAACACTTTTAGCAAAAGCTATTGCTAATGAAGCTGACGTTCCATTTTTCAATGTGGCAGGTTCTGAATTTGTGGAAATGTTTATTGGTATCGGTGCTGCACGAGTGCGTGATTTATTTAAGAAAGCGTCTGAAAATGCTCCATGTATTGTATTCATTGATGAAATTGATGCTGTTGGGCGTGAACGTGGCGCAGGTGTTGGTGGTGGTAATGATGAACGAGAACAAACATTAAACCAACTATTAACAGAAATGGATGGTTTTAAAGAAAATAAAGGTGTTATTGTAGTTGGTGCTACAAATAGGGTTGATATTTTAGATTCAGCACTTTTACGTCCTGGTCGTTTTGATCGTCAAGTTACAGTTAATCTTCCAGATCGTTTAGGACGAGCAGCAATTTTAAATGTGCATGCCCGAAATAAACCATTAAGCGAAGATGTTTCATTGATTCAACTGGCTAACCGAACACCAGGGTTCTCGGGGGCTGATTTAGCAAACTTACTAAATGAAGCTGCAATTTTAGCTACACGATATAAGAAAGCTATAATTACTCGAAATGAAGTTAATGAAGCTGCAGATCGTATTATTGGTGGTATTGCGGGAACATCGATGGAAGATACTAAAAATAAACGTCTAATAGCGTATCATGAAGTTGGACACGCTATCACTGGTTCAGTATTACGATCTCATGATGAAGTAGAGAAAATTACCTTAGTTCCACGTGGTGCAGCAAAAGGGTTAACTTGGTTTACACCAGAAGAAGATCAAAATTTACTTTCACGATCTGAGTTATTAGCTAGAATTATAACAACACTTGGTGGACGAGCAGCAGAACAGGTTGTATTTGGGAATCCTGAAATTACAACAGGTGCAAGTAATGATTTACAACAAGTAACAAACTTAGCTCGTCAAATGGTTACAAGATTTGGTATGTCAAATATTGGTCCAATTGCCTTAGAAGATGAAAATACAGGTCAAGTTTTCCTTGGTGGGGGATTATCAAAAGGTCCAGATTTCGCAGACAATATTGCGGATCGAATTGATAACGAAGTAAGAAAAATTGTAACTTATTGTGAACAAAAAGCTGTAGAAATTGTTTTAGATAACCGAGTTGTAATTGATTTAACTGTTGAAAAATTAATGGACGTAGAAACAATCGATGGTCCAGAATTCCGTCAATTATTAGGAACATATACAATTTTACCTGATAAAAAAGTTCCGTATGTTTCAAAATTAGACTAATTGATTTTCATATCATATAAAAATATTGCTATATTATTATTCTACGATTACAATAATAGTAATAATACTTAGGTTTTGTTACTATTATTAACAAATCTGATAAGTAATAAAAATAAAATAGACTAGATTTATTAAAATTTTAAAAAAATTCCTGTACTATGGCAAAAAAAAGTATGATTGAACGTGAAGCAAAACGCATACGATTAACTAAAAAATATGCGGAAAAACGTAAAACATTATTAGAAGAATATCGTAGCGCGAAAGAATTTAACACTAAGTTACAAATTCATGGTAAAATTCAAAAATTACCTCGAAACAGTGCAAAAATTCGAATCCGAAACAGATGTTGGAAAACTGGTCGACCACGTGGTTATTACCGTGATTTTGGTCTATCAAGACATGTACTACGTGAAATGGCTCATCAATGTTTATTACCTGGTGTTACAAAATCAAGTTGGTAAATTATACGTTTTAAACATATAAAGTTTAAAACGTATAAAAAAACAACTTTAAGTGGTGGGTTTGTAAGTTGAAAAGTTTGGTAACTTTAATTCCCATTGGGTAAAACAAAGATAAGGGTAAAATAGGGTATAGAATACAAGTCTAATATATAAGGGTAAATATTATGCTGCTGCGTAAAAACTCTGACATATTGATATTTATTATAAATCTTTTTGTACCCTATACCTTAATATTAAGTATACTTAATTATTGAAAAATTGCAATAGTATAAGCAACTTTATTTTAAATAACTATTGTTATTTAAAATAAAGTCGCTTATACTACATGTAGTAAGCCCGGATAGCTCAGTTGGTAGAGCAGTGGATTGAAGATCCTCGTGTCACCAGTTCGAATCTGGTTCTGGGCAGTTAACACTTTTATCGATGTTTGAAAATTCTGTAAACTCAGAGTCGAAGTTTAAGGAGATGGTTCCAGTGGGTCCATTTCGATGTTTAGCTACTATGATTTCAGTAGTATTTTTGTCTGACTCGTTATAATAACCATCTCTATAAATCATTAAAACTAAATCAGCATCTTGCTCAATAGACCCACTTTCTCGTAAATCAGATAAAATAGGTTTTTTGCTCACTCGTGTTTCAACATTTCTACTTAGCTGAGAAAGAGCGATAATTGGTACATTAAATTCACGCGCAAGATTTTTTAATAAACGAGTTATTTGCGATAGCTCTTGAACTCTATTTTCTGTATTAGAGTTTGAGTTCGAATTTTGCATTAATTGTAAGTAATCAATAACAATTAAACCAATTTTTGCACGTTTAAAAATTATACTCCGTATTTTTACACGAATGTCTTGAATTGTTAAATTTGGTGTATCATCAATAAATAATGGTAAATCTGAAAAACTTTTAATACACTCAATTACTTGCTCCCAATCTTGGTTAGTAAGACTTCCAGATCTTAATTTTCGACTATTAATTTTTGCTTCTTGAGACAATAAACGATAAATTAACTGCTCTTTAGACATTTCTAAACTAAAAAATAAAACTGGTAAATTAGTACTTTTAATAACATTTAAGGTTATACCTAATGAAAAAGCAGTTTTACCCATGGATGGGCGACCGGCTATTATAATTAAATCTGAGTTTTGAAAACCTTGGGTAATTAAATCTAAATCATAAAAGCCAGTAGGAACGCCAGAAGTTGTGTTTTTTAAAGACTTTTGTTTTAAATCAAGAAAAACTTTATGAAATAATTCAGTACTTGCAAGAATCTCAGTATTTTTTGTACCAGTTAAAAGATTAAAAATTTCTAACTCTAAAAATTTTAGAGTATTTTCTAATGGGATATTAGTCAAATAAGCAGAATTTATCGTTTGATAACTTAACTTAATAAGGGCACGCCGTAGGTATTTATCATAAATTAACTCCATATAATCATTAACGTTAATCAACTCTGGAAGTTCATTAAATAAAGTATTAAGTAAGGGTAAGCCTCCAATTTTTTCTAAAAGCCCATTTTTTTTTAAGAATGTTGTTAAAATAAGTCCATCAACTTTTTCTTCTTTTTGATAAAGAAGTAAAATTGCTCTATAAATTTCTTGGTGATTTTTAAAATAAAAAGCCTCAATTGGCAAGTTACGGATAGCTAATTCTATCATCTGTGAATCAAGTAAAAAACTACTTAAAACTATTTTTTCTGCTAAAAAATTATGTGGGAGATAATTTTCGTTTACTATCTCTTGAGTATTATTATCAAAATTTTTCATATTTTTAGATATTATTATTATTATTAAGTCAAATAGTAATCAAACTATTGCATTTAATCCGGATTAGATTTAAAATTGAAAGTAGAGCGTCCTTAGTTCAGTTGGTAGAACGCTAGTCTCCAAAATTAGATGTCGAGGGTTCAAGTCCTTCAGGACGCGTTCCCTATTTTAAGATAGGGTTGATTTAAATACACAAGAAAAAACAAATAATTCAAGTTAAGTAAACTATGATATGGCAAAAAAAATAACAGCTTTAATTAAATTAGCTTTACCTGCAGGTAAAGCTACACCTGCCCCGCCGGTAGGTCCTGCTTTAGGTCAACACGGGGTAAACATTGCTGCGTTCTGTAAAGAATATAATGCTAAAACTACTGAGAAATCAGGTCTAATTATTCCAGTGGAAATCTCTGTATATGAAGATCGAAGTTATACTTTTATTCTTAAAACACCGCCGGCTTCTGTTTTATTAACTAATGCTGCGAAAATTAAAAAAGGCTCATCAACACCACCAAAAACAATGGTGGGTTCAGTAACTAAAGCACAATTAGAAGAAATTGCTACAATTAAGTTACCAGATTTAAATACAACAAAACTTAGTAGTGCAATTAAAATTGTAGAAGGGACTGCACGTAATATGGGTATCAGCATTATTGATTAACTCGTACTATATAAATTTAATAATGGAAAAATTATATGCCAAAGTTATCCCGTCGTCAAAAAGAAAATAAAGAAAAAGCTATTAATAGTAACTATACAAATCTTGAAGAAGCTCTTCAACTTTTAAAAGATACGTCAACAGCAAAATTTATTGAAAGTGTTGAAATTCATGCGAATTTAAACATTGACCCGAAGTATACAGATCAACAATTACGGACTACCGTAACATTACCGAATGGGACAGGTAAAACAACAAAAATCGCTGTTTTAACTAGTCCAGATAATATTGATGAAGCAACAACCGCTGGAGCAGATTTAGTAGGTAGCGATGATCTTATTCAAGAAATTAGTCAAGGAAATTTAGATTTTGACTTATTGATAGCGACACCTGAAATGATGCCAAAATTAGCTAAATTAGGTCGTGTTCTAGGTCCAAAAGGTTTAATGCCTTCACCAAAATCTGGTACAGTAACTACTACGTTAACCGAAACATTAGAATCGTTTAAAAAAGGTAAGTTCGAATACAAAGCAGATAAAGCTGGAGTTGTTCATATCATTTTTGGAAAAGCAGATTTCACGGTGGAACAATTAAAAGAAAATCTAGTTGCAGTCTACAATTCAATTGAACAAAATCGTCCATCTGGAGTAAAAGGTAAATACTTCAAAAATATCTTTATTTGCAGTAGTATGGGTCCATCAATTAAAATAGACACAGAGTTATTCGCCGAATCTTAGAAAATTGTTGGATTTTTAATCTGAAAAAAGCAAATTATTATTCCTAAAAAACACAATAAAAACGTCTAGTTACTTAATCACAAAAATTAATAAAATTTAATTAATAATAAAAAATGTCAGAACGTATTACAAAAATCGTAGAAGAATTAAAAGAATTAACATTATTAGAAGCTTCAGAATTAGTAAGTCAAATCGAAGAAACTTTTGGTGTAGACGCATCTGCTAGTGCAGGCGGACCAGCAATGTTAATGGCTGCAGCTCCTGCGGAAGAAGTTGAAGAAAAAACAGAATTTAATGTTATGTTAGACGAAGTACCGGCTGATAAGAAAATTGCTGTACTTAAAGTTGTACGTACATTGACTGGTTTAGGTTTAAAAGAAGCTAAAGATTTAGTAGAATCAGCTCCAAAACAAGTTCAAGAAGGTTTAGCAAAAGATGCAGCAGAAGATGCTAAGAAACAGTTAGAAACTGCTGGTGGTAAGGTTTCATTAACTTAATTTTTAACTAAGTTGAATCAAGGGATAAAATTGTTTAAGTATACTTGTACATAAGTATACGTCAAAATTTATAGGTAAATTTCTACTTATAAAAACTTATTTTTAAGTTTTATTGAAGGTATAAAATCATTCTAATTTATAGCTCCAATAAAACTTAAAAATAAATTAATTAAGCACTAATGTTTAATTAATTTATTTTTATTTATATCTATTTTTTACCAAAAGCCTAATGATATAGCTTTATCAATAGGTAGACATGCACCAATACCTAACCAAATTGCTGTAACAAAGCCTAGAATAAATACTAAACTAGCAATTGGGCGACGGAATGGGTTTTGAAATTTGTTTACGTTTTCAATAAATGGTACAGTAATTAAACCTGCTGGAACAGCAGCCATTGCTAATACACCTAATAATTTATTCGGTAAAACACGTAATAAATTAAATGTTGGGAAGAAATACCATTCTGGTAAAATTTCTAATGGTGTATTGAATGGATCTGCGGGTTCACCTAATTGAGTAGGTGCCATTACACCTAACCCAATACAACAAGCAAATGTACCTAAAATACAAATAGGGAATACATATAATAAATCGTTAGGCCATGCAGGTTCACCATAGTAGTTATGCCCCATACCTTTTGCAAGTTTTGCACGTAATTTTGGATCAGTTAAATCAGGTTTTTTAATTACTGACATAAAAATTATTTTCCTTAAAAAATTTATAAAATAAAAAAGTCTTCAAAAATTAAAAATTAAAGAGGACCAGAAATACCTTGTTTGCGAATCATTAAGAAGTGAGTAAGCATTAAGACTGCTGCAGCTAAAGGTAATACAAATGTATGTGCACTGTAGAAACGAGTTAAGGTACTTTGACCAACACTTTCACCACCACGTAAAATTAAAACTAAAGGTGGTCCTACAATAGGTACTGCAGCAGGTACACCTGTTACAATTTTGCATGCCCAGAATCCTACTTGATCCCAAGGTAATGAATAACCTGTCACACCGAATGATACGGTAACAACAGCTAAAATAACACCAGTTACCCAAGTTAATTCACGTGGTTTTTTAAATCCACCAGTTAAGTAAACACGGAAAACGTGTAATACCATCATCATAACCATCATACTTGCTGACCAACGGTGAATTGATCGAATTAACCAACCAAAATTAACACTTGTCATAATGTATTCAACAGATGCGAATGCATCTACAACACTGGGACGGTAGTAGAATGTCATAGCAAAACCTGTAGCAACTTGTACAAGGAAACATGTGAAAACAATGCCGCCAAAACAGTAGAAGATATTTACATGTGGTGGAACATATTTACTTGAAATATCATCTGCAATTGCTTGTACTTCTAACCTTTCTTCAAACCAATCGTAAACTTTACCCATAAATTAATACAGTGAAAATACATACACAACTAAGCAATAACAAGAAATTAACTCTTGTTAAATTAAAGGAAAACAAAAGGCGAGAGTGGGATTCGAACCCACGGAATCCTTACAGATTCATCTGATTTCAAATCAGACGCAATCGACCAACTCTGCCATCTCGCCAATAAGATTAGCTTTTTGACTAATCTTATAGGATATTATATAAATTAACTTTCATATGTACTTATGCCACTAAATTTGATAGAGGCTGGATTAGGATTTTTACCAATAGAAAATCCGCGACTATTAACAGCAGTACGGCCTGGATTAGCTTTTTCAGGGAAAACACCATCTTTAGGATGTAAGTATTGAACTTCTCCACTAGGGAATATACGATAAATCTTATAGCCGTTGATTTTAAATGATCGTAGTTGCGTTCCTAACGCTAAGCATTGCTCTTTACGCGCTAAATACAATAGATTTTCTCCATTACGCATTACTGCAGCACCACCTGTCGGCATTTCAAAAATCTGTTCTTTAGGACTTGTCCAAGTAATGGCATACTTTTCTTCTACTTCAGCTGAACGTAACCAGCCACCTGTACTTCCACCAAAAGTCGGAAAAGGTGTTTGTAAATTTAATGTCATACGTAAAACCTTATTATTATCTAACATACATTATACTAGAATAGTATAAAAGTTTCAAATTTTTTCGTTAACTTATAAAATTTTCTAGCGGAGAATGGATTTGAACCATTGACCTTCGGGTTATGAGCCCAACGAGCTACCAGACTGCTCTACTCCGCGAGACAAAATACAAATTAATAAAACTATACAGAGTTTTTTTGTTTTTGTCTATAAATTAAACCGCTAAATTAAATTTAATTGCTAATAAAACATAAATTGCTATTAATACCCACGTTAAATTGTTTAAAAATCGTTCTGCTGAACCTGGTGAGCCTAATAAATCTGTTTTAGATGCAAAATTATCTAATCCTCCATTATTCGGAACACGAATAACAATTAGAAATATTAAAAAAATACTGACTAGTAACCAAATAAGTTTTAACATAAATTCATACTAAAATATATTTAAAATATAAAACAACTAAACTTTTAGTTTAGTTGTTTTTTGTTTTACTCTTCAATTTCGAAAATTTCTTTAAAGACTTTTGAAACTTTATCACCTGAATCAATAGATTCTAAAGGATCTTTTCTTAATCGATGACGTAAACATAATGTAATAATTGTTGCAATGTCGTCAACAGTTACTTTATCACGACCATTATAAGCAGCATAAGCTTTTGCAGCTCGATTTGTTACAATATCCCCACGTAAACCATCTACATCCAATTGGCTACAAACTTCTGAAATTTTTACTCTTAAATCATACTCTAACTCAACGTTAGGTAACATTTCTTGTGCAGCAACAATTTTATCACGTAATTCTTGTTGTTGAGCTTCGTAATTTTCAATCCAAATATTTGGAGTTTGATCAAAAGAAGTACGTTCTTCTACAACTTTTACACGTAAGAATGGATCTTTTACTGTACGAATTTCAGCATGCATACCAAAACGATCTAATAATTGTGGACGTAGTTCTCCTTCTTCTGGATTACCTGACCCCACAAGAACAAACCGTGCAGGGTGACGAATTGAGATACCTTCCCTTTCAACTGTGTTCCAACCTGAAGCAGCTGAATCAAGTAAAATATCTACTAAATGATCGTCTAATAAATTAACTTCATCTACATATAATAGACCTCGATTCGCTTTTGCTAATAGACCTGGCTCAAAAGCTTTTATACCTTCAGTTAGAGCTTTTTCAATATCAATCGTTCCACAAACACGATCTTCAGTAGCACCTAATGGTAAATCTACCATAGGAATTTTAATTCTTTCTGTTTCTAATACCTTATCTGCTTGAATAGCTAATTTTACGTCATTACTCATTAAATCTAAATCTGATTTATGAGAATTGAAAAGGTCATTTTTTACAATCTCGATTTCTGGTAATAAGTCAGCAATTGCTCGAATTGTTGTCGACTTCCCAGTACCTCGATCACCCATAATCATAACACCACCAATTTTAGGGTCAATTACGTTTAATTGTAAAGCTAATTTCATTTCTTCTTGCCCAACAATTGCTGTAAAAGGAAATACGGGAGTTGTAAACTTTTTTAAATCTTGTGTTACCATAATCTATTTATGTATTATTTCTAATTTTTAATGAATCAATAAAGTTATTTTTATAATTTATTGATATAATGTCGCGCCTAAACGAATTGCTAAAACACTAGCTAATAGTGCCACTAACATTGCAGTATAAACTTGAAAATCGGAAACCATAACTTTATCCTTAATAAATACTCTAAATTACAAAATCCCTCAAAAATTAAAGAATTTAGTACTTTAATTGTAATCTATAAATTATGAAATGGTAACATTTTTATTTATAATAAAAAATATAAAAAATTTATACGATATTTTACTTGTAGTTAAAATTAATATATTTTTAATTACCAACTTTGAAAATCTTTGAAGAAGATTACTTATTAGAGTATTTTCACGAAAACCGTGAACGAAAATTCAATATAAGATTTGAAAATATAGACAGTAAAAAGGATAAACTAATTAGAAATTCGGAAAAACCAACGCAAGTTCTCACTGCTCTAACTAGTTTCAATGAAAAATTAGATAGAATGGGAATTAATAAAGAGCATATGACAGATGATGACATAAAAATGTTCCCTAAAAGAGATATCATAGAAAAAGAAATTATAAACGAAGATACAGATCCAATGAATCCATTTTCTGATTAATAATAGATAATAAAAACTAAAAATGAGGAGAAAAATGAATTTAGCTAGAAAAAATAGCAACACCTTCTTTATGATTCAAATGGATTTAGACTTATCCATGCCAATACAAAAGCTTTATAAAGAACAAATAAACAATAAACTAGATCTTTCAATCAGCGGAATAAAATTAGACTCCTGCATGATATACGAAAGAAATAAAAAGAAATAATCAAATAATCATACTAATCAAAATATTTAATGAAAAAAGTTTATATAATGAACCAGACTTACGTAAAATCGTCTCTATAGTAGATAAAAAATAAAACACAGGTAAGGGATCATTTTGGAATATATAAGCTTTAAGCACCCAAATACGGCCGTTAAAATAACATTTGGAACAGTATCTCAATTAAGAACCTCGATTGTAAATACTGGAGAAAAAAAATTGTACATTTTAGATGTAACTAGGACAACTGCTAAGTATGATAACATTGATGATGTATTATCAGTTATTAAAGATTTTAAAAATGGTTATGTAGTAGCAAAGTCAAATAAAAAATGGGTGTGTAAACCACCACATGTTGTAATTAATACAGATACCGAACTAGATTATAGTAAATTATCTGCAGACAGATGGGAAGTTTACAACATTAAAAAAAAACCGAATTGCAACATATTAAAGTTGAAAATAATGCAAAAAAAGCAAAAGGTCTTCATTAAGCATATTAAAAAATAAAGAAAAAAAATTTAGTTAAAATACTAATCTTATAATCTTAGCTAGTAAACTAACATTTATTGTAGTATTTTAAACAAGGTTTTTACAAACATAGATAAAACTAACTAAGACTAATAAAAACAAAAGTGGTTTACCGTTTAATATTAAAATGTTTAATGCTAATCTTATTATCTTTTCATTATGTAAACGAAGAATGTAAATCTCAAACGGAGAGTAATTTAAATACTATTGACAGAAGTATTTTATTATGATATTATATAATTACTATATTTTAAAAAATATAGCGGGCATAGCTCAGTGGTAGAGCGCAACCTTGCCAAGGTTGATGTCGCGCGTTCGAATCGCGTTGCCCGCTTTTAACTTCTTATTTAGATTCTTCTATCAGTGTACTGAATGTTGCAGAATCTACTAGTGCAATATGTGCTAACATTTTACGGTTTAATAAAATGTTTGACGTTTTAAAGTTATGAATAACTTTACTATATTTCGATTGATTTAATTTTGAAGCTGAATTAATTCTCGTAATCCAAAGCTTACGAAATATACGTTTTTTCTGTTTTCGGCCAATATATGAATAACGTAAAGCTTTCATAACTTGTTGATTTGCTACTCGGAATAATCGTGAATGAGTACCACGGTAACCTTTTGCTAAATGTAAAATTTTTTTACGACGTTTTCGGGCAACGTTCCCACGTTTAACTCTAACCATAATTTTTTAATAAGGTAACATTAATTTAATAGGTTTACTATCACCAGCACTAACACAAAGAGTTAGCGATAATCTTCGTTTTTGTGAAATGCTTTTCTTTCGTAATAAATGGCCTTTATAAGCACGATGTCGTAAAAAGTTTCCATTACTAGTCTTTTTATAACGTTTTGCAGCCGATTTGCGAGTTTTTAATTTAGGCATATAAATATTAAAATTTATTTAGAAGTGTTTATTTTTGGAAAAATATTTCATAGGTAGATTGGAATTACACTGGATACATGATTCAAATATCAAATATTTTTTCTAATATTTAGAAGACATCCACATAAATTCTCTAAAAATATAAATATCTGAATGCTTAAACTTATCTACAGTCTATTAATTTTAAATTATTGAATTTACTTCAAGTAAATATTTAAGGCTCTCTAAGTAAACTATAATTAATTAAATAAATTTATTTGTGTATCTTCGATAAATTAACAAAAATTAGTGTTACCAAGTTAAGCTTTTTAAATAATGAATCAATTATTTACTAATGAATTCCTTCTTAGTATAATATTTAATCCTATTTTTTTTGTCAACATTATTATTTTATTTTATTTTAATTACTTTAATATGTAAAACACAGATTACTTCAAAAAGACTTATAAAACATTGTTCATAAAAATTTAGAAGAAAAATTATATGAACGATGTTTACCTTTTACTGTAAAAATAAATTATTTGGAACATTAATCCCAATGATAAACAAAGAAGTAAATTGGTTAAAAGATGCACCATCCAAGGACCCTAGATTTAAGGATACGGATCCATTAGTTAAAGATATGTAGATTATGGTCATGTTTGGAGAAGCAATGAAAAAAAGTGACCTAAATTGAGCATTTGGCGTTATAAATACAATGCAAAAACGGGAAGTAGAATAAATAGCTTTCTAGTAAACTTTATTAAATTAATTAAAATTTTAGGGCTTCTCTAAATACCAAAATTATTATACGTTTTACAAATTCTTAATTTTACAATTCTATTCAAGTAATTTATTACTAAAATTCACTAAAGGTTTGAATTCTAAAAAGTTTTTTTGAATATTAAAAAGTGCTACTATTTTAAGTTTTTTATGTTATCATAATATTAGGGCTGCTAACTCAATGGTAGAGTACTCGGCTTTTAACCGATTTGTTCTGGGTTCGAGTCCCAGGCAGCCCACGATTTACATACTAGCTTCCTTATAACACAAGATGACTTAAGCTACCTAAAATCTAACAGATTTAGAAAAATGAAGCTAACTGTACAAATAATTACAAAATATTATTAAAAAATTAGTTATTTACTTTATGATTTTTTAAAGTAAAATGACTAGTAATATTGTAAGTTATTTTGTTAATACAAAATTAAATATAAACTTATAAATCAAGGATTTTTAAAAATGATTAATTGGCAAGTCATAGGTCAACTAGTAGCTACTGGTGCAATTCTATTATCAGGTCCTGCAGTAATCGTATTATTAGCCTTAAAAAAAGGCAATCTTTAAAAAGTTATTACACGTATCAAATAACATATTAATATAAAAATTTTTAAGGAATAGTTATGATAACAGCTTTAGTAGCATTATTAGTTTTAATTTCATTAGGTTTAATTGTTGCTGTACCTGTAGCTTTAGCTACACCAGGTGAATGGGAAGATTCAAGAGGTAATTTCAACCGTGTCTTCCAAGCTTGGGTTAGCTTAGTTATTGTAATTGCAGCAGCAGATGGTATTTCATCATCAATTTAGTAAAAAAGAAGTTACAATTCCAACTGTAACTTCTTTGAATAAAAAAAGCAGAAACTTAAGATACTCAATAAAAATTAAGCATTAAACATTTTATACTTAATTCAATGTTTTTGTAACAGATACTCTCAATAGAATTTACACTCCAAATTATAGTTGGAAAAAATACAATCTACCGGAATTTTAAACAAGTCATTCTAATATTGATATAAATAATTTCTCTGCTAAGTTTTTTTTTAGCATATTCAATTTACTCTACGAAATTAAAATTAGATATTAAACAAATAAAAAGCGTTGAAAAAGTTTTCATAATTTGAAAACCTTTTCAACAATAAAAAAGCTTGAGTATTTAAACTTTGCAACTTTTTTAGAATTTTAATTAGCTAATTAGGGTAAAACCTGCTTTTGTTTCACTAATAGCTTCTTGTAATAAAGTTTCTGCTTCTTCTGTGAATTGTTTTGTACTTCCAACAATTTCACCGTACTGAGCTTTAGTTGCACCTAATGTAGAAATTAATTTACTACAATATGATTTAACATCACCAACAGCAAGATCATCTAAGTAACCATTAATACCTGTATAAATTAAAGCTACTTGTTGAGCTACAGATAATGGAGAATTTTGTGGTTGTTTTAATAATTCACGTAATCGTGTACCACGTGCTAATTGTTTTTGCGTAGCTTCATCTAAATCAGAAGCGAATTGAGAAAATGCTTCTAATTCAGCAAACTGTGCTAATTCTAATTTCAGTTTACCAGCAATCTTTTTCATTGCTTTTGTTTGAGCTGCAGAACCTACACGAGATACAGAGATACCTACGTTAATTGCTGGACGAATACCTGAGTTGAATAAATCATTCGATAAGAAAATTTGCCCATCAGTAATCGAAATTACATTTGTAGGAATATATGCAGAAACATCACTAGCTTGAGTTTCAATAATAGGTAAAGCTGTCATACTACCTCCACCTAACTCATCACTAAGTTTAGCTGCACGTTCTAATAAACGTGAATGTAAGTAGAATACATCACCTGGGTAAGCTTCACGCCCTGGAGGACGACGAAGTAATAATGACATTTGACGGTATGCCATAGCTTGTTTAGTTAAATCATCGTAAACAACTAATGTAGCTTTACCATTATACATAAAGTACTCAGCTAATGCTGCACCAGCATATGGAGCAATATATTGTAACGTAGCAGGATCATTTGCACTTGCAGCAACAATAATAGTGTATGATAATGCTCCTTTTTCTTCTAAGACAGTAACAACTTGTGCGATAGTAGAAGCTTTTTGACCTATACCTACATACACACATACTACATCTTCTGTTTGTTGGTTAATAATTGTATCAACCGCAATAGATGTCTTTCCTGTTTGACGATCACCAATAATTAGCTCACGTTGACCTCGACCAATAGGAATCATTGCATCAATAGACGTAATACCTGTTTGTAAAGGTTCACATACAGATTTACGACTAATAATACCTGGAGCCATAGCTTCTAATAAGCGTGTCTCAGTATTTGCAATATCGCCTTTACCATCAATGGGAACTGCTAATGGATTAACAATACGGCCAAGGAAAGCTTCACCCACGGGGATTTGAGCAATTTGGCCAGTAGATGTTACTGTACCACCTTCTAAAATTTGACGACCATTACCCATTAATACTACACCAACGTTATCGTTTTCTAAGTTAAGTGCAATACCAATTGTCTTGTCTTCAAATTCTAATAATTCACCACTCATTACTTGATCAAGCCCGTAAACACGTGCAATACCATCACCTACTTGTAATACCGTACCAATATTATCGATTTTAACATCTTGATCGTACTTTTCAATTTGTTCACGGATAATACTAGTAATTTCGTCTGGACGAATATTTATCATTGTATTATTTTTAAGATAAAAAGTTAATAAAAGATTTTGTTTGTCTTTAAATATCTAAGACAGTGTCTAAATGTTTAGCTAATTGTTGTAATTGTCCTTTGATAGTCAAATCAATTACTCGTGAGCCAGTTTTTATAACAAAGCCACCAATAAGACTAGGATCAATTGTTAAAACTAATCGAACTTCTCTAGCTTTTGTTAATTGTTTTAATTTTTTCACTAATGTATTTTTTTGACGGTTAGTGAATTTAAAAGCACTCGATACTTCAATCATTTTAATTGAAGCAACCATATAAACTAGTTTTAAATAACTATCAATGACAGTTTGTAATATATTAATTCGCTTCCGACTTACTAGTATTAAAATAAATTTAAACGTTACTTCATTAAGTTGCGGTTTTAATATTTTAACAACAATCTCGTGTTTTGCTTCTGAGCTAACAAGTGGATTATTTAAATAATCAACTAAGTCTGGAGTTTTTGCTAAAAGTACTTCTAAATTTTGGAAATCAGAAGTAACTTGATGAGTAACATTTTGTGCATTAGAATAATCGTATAACGCTCGAGCATAAGGAGCCGCTATTTTTGATTCTAAAGGATTAATCATAACAATTCTCCTTCTAATTTATTAATAGTCTCATTAATTAACGCTATTGCACGAGGTTTTGGTCCAAATGTTTCCTGAGCTCTAATAACTGTTCGCTTTAATACTAACGTTATTATTTGCTTCTTAATTTCTGAATATACTTGTAATTCTTTAGACCGTAAAGCAGCAATAGCACGACTGAAACGTGTTGCTAAATCTTTTCTTGATTGAGTAGAATCCGCTTTAAGTAATACTTTTTTAGTATTTAAAGTTTCTTCTTTGATTTGAGCAAAAATAACGTCAGCTTGTGTTAATTGTTTTTGAGCTTCCGCTAGTCGTTTATTGGCTTCATTTAATCGTTCTTCAGCATCTTGTACAGCTGTAATAATCTCGGCTTGGCGCGTTTCTAATAAAGAACCTAAGAAATCGCGACCAACATAGATAAGAATAGCAAGTAGAGCAAGAATATTAAGTAACCCAGTTTCTAGGATATCAAGGTTTAAACTAATACCTTCATGTTCTGCAAGTAATGTAAAAATTTGATCAAAATTTTCCATGTTTTATAGTTTTTAATTAAACTGTTCGCTTATAAAAAGGAAAATTACAAATCACAAAAAATTAAATTGATAACTTATCTTCAATCTCAGTACATAATGATTGTGTTACTGTATCTAAACTATTTAAAGCGATTTCTTTTTTATTTAAAATATCTTTTGTCAGTTTATCTAGTAAATTATCAATATATTTTTGAGAAATATCTAGTTCAATTTCTAAAATTTCTTTATGAATTTTCTGTGAATCTGTAATTTGTAATTGTGCTTCTTTACGAACACTTTCTAGTTCTTGTTCGTATTGAGCTGTCATTTCATTTGCTTTTGCTAGAGTTTCAGAAGCGTTAGCAAGATTCGTTAAAATTAATTCGTTTCGTTCAGCTACGACAGTTGATAAAGGACTATATAATAGTACATTTAAAATTACTGTTAATAGTACAAATTGAATAGCGACTAAAGGTAACGTTGCATCTAAATCAAACAAACCTCCAGGTCCACTTATTTCTGAACTTGAAATTAATATTGAAATATTAACCATATAAAATTTATATTTTTTACTTATATAATTAAAAAATTTTCATAGATATAATTAAAGTTTTCTAATTATATCTATAAGTTATAACAGTTAAAATTAAGTTACGTATTAAATGGGTTAGCGAATAATAATGCTAACGCAACTACTAAACCGTAAATTGTTAATGCTTCCATGAACGCTAAACTTAATAATAGAGTACCACGAATTTTGTTTTCTGCTTCAGGTTGACGAGCAATACCTTCAACAGCTTGACCAGCAGCGTTACCTTGACCAATACCAGGACCAATAGCAGCTAAACCAATAGATAAACCAGCAGCTAAAACAGAAGCAGCAGAAATGATAGAATCCATAATTAAATCTTAATTAATAAATGTATATAGAATTTTAAAAAAACTTTGTGTGAAGAATATAACAATAACTTAATTATTCAAGAGCTTCTGCAATGTATGCAGCAGCTAACGTTGAGAAAATTAAAGCTTGTACAGAACCAGCAAAAATACCTAGTAACATAATTGGTAATGGAATTACTAAAGGTACTAAAGATGTTAATACAGTAATTGTTAATTCGTCAGCAAGTACATTCCCGAATAATCGGAAACTTAACGATAGTGGTTTAGTAAAATCTTCTAAAATTTTGATTGGAAGAAGAAGTGGGATTGGCTCAATATAGTGTTTAAAGTAACCAAAACCTTTTTTACTTAAACCAGCATAAAAATATGCTAATGATGTAAGTAATGATAATGCTACAGTTGTATTAATATCATTTGTAGGCGCAGCTAATTCACCCGATGGTAATTCAATTAATTTCCATGGAACAATTGCGCCTATCCAGTTACAACCAAAAATAAATAAGAACAATGTACCAATGAATGGTAACCATTCTCTGTAAAAACTTTCACCTAATTGATTTCTAGCTATGTCTGTAACAAAGTCTAAAACACATTCCATGAAGTTTTGCCAACCACGTGGTATTTGTTCGACGTTGCGTGAACCTAAGAAAGAAAATAATAATAAGATTGTGAATACTACCCATAATACAAGCATAACTTGACCATGTACTAAATACCCACCAATATTCCAGTAAAAGTGTTTTCCTACCTCTGCTTCCGCTAACAATGTAAAAGTACTTGAATAAAAATTATCTGGGTACATATAATTTAACTAATTTAGTAAATTACCCAATATTAAAAAATATACAGGAACAACAATAATTTTATACTTTTTATTTAGTGTTTAGGTATATTTTTATATAAAAGCTCTATTTTAAGCTTATTCTTAAGTTTTTTAATTAATTAAGTATAAAAGAATTATATAACTAAAAATTGAATTCTAGAGACAACTAATTAACTTTCTTTGTTAACTAGAGAAGCTGAAAATTTTAAGGAATTAATAACTTTATATAATTTCTTAAAATTTTTAACTAAGCGCAATTTAAAATAAAAAAATATATTAATATATATATTTATACTTTAAATAAATAAAGTATAAATATATATACGTGTTAATTATTTATACTTTAAATAAATAAAGTATAAATCTAGATGTGTTAACTATCTAGTAACGAGCGCCTTCTGGATTGTTTTGTACACTGTAACTTTTAATAGTGTAAGTTAATTGACGACCAATGCCTTCTTGACGTTCTAGGTAGAAACCTGGTTCGTTAGCTGGACGGTTTACGATGAAAGACATAACACAACTTTCAGTACCGTAACTAGCATCAAATGCATTAATACGGATGTAACCATTAGGTACAGATTTACGTGCTTCAGCTAATTCAAACATTACAGCTGCAGGGTCTTTAATATCAAATAAAGGTAAACCCCATAGTTCCCAGTATTGGTTACGAGGATGTGGATCATCAGTCCACTCAACGTTCATAGCTAAACCTTTGTTCATCGAGTAAGTAACTTGTTTCTCGATTTGAGCATCAGTTAAATCAGGTAAGAAAGAGAAGCAACCTTGTGTAAGTCTCACTATTCAAAAACTCCTTTAATTTTTTTAATAAAAGTAACTAGAATTATACGTTTATACGTTTGCAGTTGGTGTTTCAGTGAAATCTGCAGTATCAGTAGACGTGTAGTTGAAAGAAATATCTTTCCATAAATCTAATGCAGTCGATAAAGGACCACAAGATTTAGCAGCTTCACGTAAGATTGTAGGACCGATTTCTGGGTTGAAAATATCAACACCTTCGTTACGAGCCATAACCATAGCTTCTAAAGCTACACGGTTTGCTGTAGCACCAGCTTGAATACCATCAGGGTGACCAATTGTACCACCACCGAATTGTAATACAACATCATCACCTAAATAGTGAATTAATTGGTGCATTTGACCACAGTGAATACCACCTGAAGCTACAGGCATACACTTACGTAAACTAGCCCAGTCCATTTCGAAGAATAAACCGTAAGGTAAGTTAACGTCTAATGTAGTTAAACGTAAAGTATCGTAGAAACCTTTAATCATTAAAGGATCACCTTCTAATTTACCAACAACTGTACCAGCGTGAATATGATCTACACCAGACATACGCATCCATTTACAGATAACACGGAAGTTAATACCGTGATTCTTTTGACGAGCGTATGTAGAGTTACCTGCACGATGTAAATGTAAAAGCATATCGTTATCACGTGCCCAGATTGCAATTGATTGAATAGCTGTGTAACCCATAACTAAATCGATCATTACAACGATAGAACCTACAGCTTTCGCGTATTCTGCACGTTTGTATACGTCTTCCATTGTACCAGCAGTAACGTTTAAGTAAGAACCTTTAACTTCACCAGTAGCAGAAGCAGCACGGTTAATACCTTCCATACAGTTTAAGAAACGTTCTCTCCAACGCATAAATGGTTGAGAGTTAATGTTCTCATCATCTTTTAAGAAGTCTAAACCACCTTTAAGACCTTCATATACTACACGACCATAGTTTTTACCAGAAAGACCTAATTTAGGTTTTACTGTAGCACCTAATAATGGTGTACCGTATTTGTTCATACGTTCACGCTCTACCACGATACCTGTAGCAGGACCTTGGAAAGTTTTTAAGTATGAATGAGGAATACGCATATCTTCTAAACGTAACGCAGCAACGGCTTTGAAACCGAAAACGTTACCAATGATAGAAGCTGTTAAGTTAGCTAAAGAACCTTCTTCGAATAAATCACATTCGTATGCGATAAATGCAAAGTATTGGTCTGTAGTATTAGGTACTGGATCTACACGGTAAGCTTTAGCACGGTAACGTTCACAAGCTGTTAATAAATCAGTCCAAACAACAGTCCAAGTAGCTGTTGAAGATTCACCAGCAACTGCAGCTGCAGCTTCTACTGGATCTACACCTGGTTGTGGTGTGATACGGAATAATGCAAGAACATCAGTATCTTTTACTGTATATGATGCATCCCAGTAACCCATTTTAGCATATGGAATTACACCAGATTCGTAACGGTCACTTTTAATTCGAGTCCGTTGTGATACAGAGTTAGACATGTATTTCTCCTTAAAATAAAAAGGCAATATATAATAGATATTTAACTAATAAAAATTATTAGTTCTATCGGTTGAATCTTAAAACAACAACCTTACTTATTAATATAACATTAGTTCCCTTGTTAGATATATTATAGTTATTTAGTAATTTAATAACTATTTAGAATGATTACTATATTATATTTTAATTTTTAGTACTTTAAATCTTTTAACAATTTTTCTATAATAGTATGTGACTACTTACAAGTATTTCAAATCAAAAAATATTGCAATAATAATTTTATGATTAATCAATCAAATAAAAATATTAATAGTAATCTTACGAAATTAGTTAATCAACCATATAAATATGGGTTTTCAACAAAAATTGATAAAGATACTATTGAAAAAGGATTAAATGAAGATATTATTAGATTAATATCACAGAAAAAGAATGAACCAGAATTTATGTTAGAATTTAGGCTAAAAGCTTATAAACGCTGGCAAGAAATGTTATTACCACAATGGGAACATTTAAAATTTCCATCGATCGATTACAATTCAATTACTTACTATTCTGCTCCAAAAGTCAAAAAGAAAATAGAAAGCCTTGATGATGTAGACCCTGAGTTATTAAAAACATTTGAGAAGCTTGGTATTTCGTTAAATGAACAAAAACGATTAACAAACGTTGCTGTTGATATTGTTTTTGATAGTATATCAGTTGCTACAACATTTAAAGAAGAACTTGCTGAATATGGTGTAATTTTTTGTTCAATTTCTGAAGCAGTTCAAAATTATCCTAAATTAATAAAAAAATATCTAGGAACAGTAGTGCCTATTGGTGATAATTATTTTTCAGCATTAAATTCTGCTGTATTTACAGATGGTTCTTTTTGTTACATTCCCAAAGGAGTAAAATGTCCGCTAGAACTTTCGACCTATTTTAGAATAAATGACCAACAATCAGGTCAATTTGAACGTACTTTAATTGTCGCAGAAGAAAATAGTCAAGTTAGTTATTTAGAAGGCTGTACAGCCCCACAATATGATGATAATCAGTTACACGCTGCTATTGTTGAATTAATTGTGTTAGATAATGCTGAAATTAAATATTCAACTGTGCAAAATTGGTATTCCGGAAATGACAAAGGAAAAGGTGGTATTTATAATTTTGTAACAAAACGTGGCTTATGTAGTGGTATTAATTCTAAAATTTCTTGGACTCAAGTTGAAACAGGCTCCTCTATTACGTGGAAATATCCAAGTTGTGTTTTGATTGGGGATAAATCACAGGGCGAATTTTATTCTGTCGCTTTAACAAATAATTATCAACAAGCTGATACCGGAAGTAAGATGATCCATATTGGAAAAAATACAAAGAGCCGTATTGTTTCAAAAGGTATTTCGGCAGGTAACTCAAAAAATAGTTATCGTGGGTTGGTAAATATCAATCGCCATGCCATCGGTGCTCGTAATTACTCGCAATGTGATTCACTCTTAATTGGTAATTCATCAAATGCGAATACATACCCTATTATTTCAGTTCAAAATTCTACTACAAAAATTGAACATGAAGCGTCTATTTCAAAAATTGGTGAAGAACAAATTTTTTATTTCTTGCAACGTGGGATTTCAATAGAAAAAGCTATTGAGTTAATGATTAGTGGATTTTGTAGAGAAGTGTTTACAGAATTACCGTTGGAATTTGCTGCAGAAGCAGACCGTTTATTAAGTTTAAAATTAGAAGGAAGTGTAGGTTAATGAGTTCAAAATCTCCAATTTTAGAAGTTAAAGATTTAACAACATCTATCAATCAAGTTGAAATTTTAAAAAACCTAAATCTGACGGTGTATGAAGGAGAAATTCATGCGATAATGGGACCAAATGGTTCAGGGAAAAGTACTTTTTCCAAAGTTGTGGCAGGACATCCTGCATATGAAGTACTAAATGGTGATATACTTTTAAAAGGTAAAAGTATATTAAATATTGAACCTGAAGAACGTTCGCATTTAGGTATCTTTTTAGCATTTCAATATCCAATTGAAATTCCTGGTGTAAGTAATGAAGATTTTTTAAGAATTGCTTACAACTCAAAAATGAAATTTGAAAACAAACAGGAAGTTGATCCGATTGAATTTTTCAGTATTGTTAGTGAGAAATTAAAAATCATTCAAATGGATCCTGCTTTTTTAAGTCGAAATGTTAATGATGGATTTTCTGGTGGTGAGAAAAAGCGAAATGAAATTCTACAAATGGCTATTTTAGACTCTGAATTAGCGATTTTAGATGAAACGGATTCTGGACTTGATATTGATGCTTTAAAAACAATTTCAAATGGAATTAATGAGTTGATGACGGAAGATAAGGCAATCATTTTAATAACACATTATCAACGTTTATTAGATTATGTCAAACCTGATTTTATTCATGTTATGCAAAATGGAAAGATTATTAAAACAGGAACTGCAGAGTTAGCTCAAGAATTAGAATTAAAAGGTTATGAGTGGCTTCAATAATCTGGATGACTTTTACGGCAGGATTCATTATTGAATTAAACCGTTTCTTCCCTGATATGTTAGGTTTATATTTCTAATTTGTATTTAAAATTGTTAAGCTTTATTACTGAGTTTTTAATAAATTTGTGAAACTCAATAATAAAGCTTAACAGTTTGAAAATTTAAACGAATAAAAGATTGAATCGATTATTGTTTCTTATATTTAAATTTTTCATTTAGTCAACAATGAATTTAATAGATAAAAAATTTCCTAAGATTTTTGTAAAATAAATTACATATTAATTTTATAAAACAATTCTGTATTTATTCCATAAAAAGAGACGTGTCTAGCTTGAATAATACCCCCAAGGGAATTCGAATCCCTGTTTGCCCCGTGAAAGGGGGCTGTCCTAGGCCTCTAGACGATGGGGGCTGTACGCTGCTTGGAATTGAGATATACTTACGAGGTTTGTAAGGTCTAACTGTAACTAGCTGAATATATTTTAACATACCTATTTAGTATGTGTCAATGCTTTTTAATAAATTATTTCAAAAATCAGTTTAAATAATTATGTAATTATCACTTCGGTATTCTAATTTATGCTCTTTAACTAGAGTCGTAAGTATTTACTTTATCCTGCTGATTTATTGAGTTTTATTTAATTTAAAGGGTAATTAGTTCTGATAAGACTATTAATAATGTTATTTTTCAAAGTTATCAGTTAGTTTTATAATCACATTCTATATTAACTGATAACTTTTTACTCAATGTTTATCTAAATGTTACTTTAATGTTTACTGAAGAAAAATTTTTCGAGTAAATCACTAGTTTGCGAATTCAAGACATTATAAACATCGAATAGTGATGATTCTGAACTAGAGGAGGCTATTAATTCTGTTAAACCTAAACCTTTAGCTATTGCATCGGG
>Ga0209711_10000122_pt1 | contig 75060 bp, 56 predicted proteins | sample ArcticOcean_MG_C_7_FD_187441 | JGI IMG/M metagenome (GOLD analysis project Ga0209711, IMG submission 187441) | Marine microbial communities from western Arctic Ocean - ArcticOcean_MG_CB11_88 (SPAdes) (version 2) | ecosystem: Environmental > Aquatic > Marine > Oceanic | place: Arctic Ocean... | reverse complement strand
GCGAGCTTCGTTTTTAAAGTCTAATTTAGCACGTTTTCTTCCCATAGAAGACATCTATCATGAATAATGAAATTTGTCTCTTCTTTTATGCAGAGTGGCATAACTCCCCCAATCGAAGAAGCCATGCCTGTCAGGTTTTCAGTTCTCAAAAAAAAGCTCCCCCTCCGAACGGGAGGGGAAGCTTGGTAGAGTTCGGTTTACTTCCGGCGACGCAGGATGAGTGCGAGTCCGCCAAGGCCGAGAAGGGCGGTGGTGGAAGACTCAGGAACTGCCGTGAAATGCACGTCGCTGCCGACTAGGCTGGCGTTCGCGTTAACCGTGCCGCCGAGGGCGGCTGCCTCAGCTAGAGTCCGGTCATGCCAGATCAACAATCCGCCTCCGGTGACGTTCAGGGTTCCGCCAGTGTTGATCGCAAAGCCCTTACCAGTCTCGATGTCCACCTGTCCCGTGCCGCTGATGTTCAGCGAGGATCCGGCTGAGTTTGAGGGCTGACCGCCGGCGCCTGTGTAAACGATATCTAACGACGAAGCCCCCTGCGCTATGAGATTGCCGCCACTGATGTTGTAGGTTGCGACTCTGTGGTGGCCGAGCGCAATGAGATTATTTAAGGTCAGCGTGCCCCCGGTATGGGTGACCGTGCTGGGCCCGCCGTCGCTAAAGATGGTCGAGCCCAACAAGGTAGCGCCAACAACGCCGAACGCTCCGCCGGTCTCAATGGTGATTCCAGCTGTGCCGGTAGTGAGGTATGCGACGTTGCCATTGCTGAAGGCCTGGTTGATCACCAAAGTAGTGCTGAGCACCGAAGCGCCAGTGCCAGCGCTGGGAAGTCCGCCAGTCCAATTGCTACCGTTGTTAATGTCGCCGTCGGCAAGTGTGTTGGCCCAAGTGGCCGCAGTAGCCTGGTTGGGCGCGGCGATAAGCGCACCTAGCGCCATTAATGTTCCGATTAGTTTTCTTGTTTGCTTCATAATTTGGTTTTTGGTTTTTGTTATTTGGTTTTTGGTTTTTGTTAGTGTAGTTTCTATTCCGAGCTCTGGAAGGGCATACAAAAATGAGTAACCCAGCCACGTCAGGATCATAAACTGGCACAGAATTGGCACCTCTGTCTATACGGGCAATCCAACAACACATGCGCAATATCCACATTACGTCACCCCTCAAAACCTCCATCAGGCACTCGATGGCATCTACCCCGGCTAGAGAAGGTAGAGTTCCACGCCCTCATTCCGAGCCTGGGTCTGGAGTTTTTTATCATGGTTCGCCAAAGCCGCCCCCTCCGCACAGGAGGAGGCGTTTGGTAAGGTTCGGGTTACTTGCGACGGCGCATGATCAGTGCGAGTCCACCAAGGCCGAGAAGGGCAGTGGTAGATGGCTCGGGAACGGCCACCGAGTCGAAGGTGACGCCACCGATGGTGATCGAGTTTAGGGCACCGGTCGTTTCCGTGGCATTGGCTCCCCAGATCTGGATTTCATCGCCCGAGCTAAGCCCCGTGATGTCGAAGAAATACATGTCCATGACGCCGGAGCGAGTCACGCCCGTCGCGTCGGCAGTGCCCCCCGCGACAATCCGCAGGGAGTCAGCGCCAAGACCGTCGGTGGCGGCGGGGAACGAATCGAGCACGACGCCGAGGCGGATCGTTTCGCCGACGGCCATGTTGCGGTTCATCGTGTAGGAGAAGATCTCCTGAAGGACCGTCGCACCGGTGGCGGTGCCTGCGTAATTAATGCCTGCGTAGCCGACACTGACATCGTCTATACCCGTGCCTGCTGGAATAAGGCGGTTATCGGTAAGCGGGCCATGGGAACCCGAATAGGAAGTCGAGCCCGTCCCGGACCCAGTGTAGGCAATACCGTTGGTGTAACTGGGCGCACTCTCGACCAGAGAGGTAAGTGCAGGCGTGGTGCTGCCAACACCACTCGCATTCATCCAGCTGTAGCCATCGCTGCCGTAGTAGTTGTTGCCGTCGAGGTCCGCAGACTTGGCGGTGCCTGTGGCGCTCCAGAAGCTAATCTCCGATGAACTGTCGTTCTGTAGGCTGCTGACGAAGGTGACGGCGGCCTGCGCAGGGATAGCGAGCGCACCTAGCGCCATTAATGTTCCGATTAGTTTGCTTGTTTGCTTGTTTGCTTGTTTCATATTGTTTTATTGTAGTTTTTATTCCGACATCTGGAAGGGCATAGAAAAACGAGTAACCCCGCCACGTCAAGATCCTAAAATGGCACAGAATGGGCAGACCTGTCTATACGGGCAATCCACCACCACATGCGCAATATCCACATCACAGGATGAATCAGACCTTCTATCTGGAGCTTGCCCTGTGCGCATTAACCCCACCTACTCACCCCCGCCCGCTCTTCCTTCGCGGTATTCCGATGGTCGGACGCCAACCCATTTGGTAAAGGCGTTGGAGAAATGTGCCCCGCTGGCGTAGCCGATTTGATAGGCGATGGTATCGATCTTGTCTTCGGTGGTGGCCAGCAATTCACTTGCCCGCTGCATACGTAAAAATGTCAGATGCTGCACCGAGCTGCGCCCAAGTTGTTTTTTACATAGCCTCCGCAAGTGTTCTTTGCTCAGGAACGCCCTCTCGGCAAGATCGGTGAGGCTCCAGCCGTATGCCAAATCCTGCTCCACCGCTTTCCACAGTTTCCAGAGCCGTTCATCGAGGTGATGCGGCTGCGCGAAACGCAACACATAGTGGTGGATCAACTGCACCCAGTGATGCTGGGACGACGCCACCGCCTGCCCGCTTGATTCCGCAATCAGCCCACGGATGGCAATACGCAGTGGCTCAGCCTGATAGGAACCGCTCACCGGGGAAACCTCGGAGACGATGGGCACCGATTCCCGGGACTCGATATAGCGAACCCAGCAAAATTCCCACTTCTTGCCCTTCACGCATTTCAGTGAGTTGGCGACAAATGGCGGCAGCAGGCAGGTTTGGCCAGCCTCGATGGTGATCCAGCGGCCGTCTGCGAGCACTCTGCCCTCGCCAGCGAAACAGCCTAGCATAAAGGTGCCCGACTGATCGGCGCGGGAAATCTCAAACGGAAACTGCGCATGCATTACTCCCGCGTGGAGAATGTCATACTGGGCGAGCAGCTCACACACCGGCGCGTCACGCAGCCATTCACGCTCTTTCTCATCAACAGCCTGCACCACCTCCACCTCCGTGTCGGGCCCCAGGGTGCGGAGATCGGTGATCGGTGATTTTTTTACAGCGCTGCTTTTTTTGCGTGCTGGTTGCTTATCGTCTGTAGTAGCCAATGGTCGTGTCGTTTAGGTGAAATGTGAAATGCAATGAATGTATTCTATCTTAGTCTTTCTCCTTTACCATCTTAGAATCCACAAAATGCCGAGCCTGGATGAGACCGTTTCTCGGATTAGGAAACAGCAGCACGAGTTCACGTTGAATGGGGGCGATCGAACAGTTACTGCGTCTTGTGTAGCGGGGTTTCGCAAGCATTCTCTCACCATGCTTCTTCCGTCACTTCGGCCTTTTTAGTGTTTTTCCAGATATGATATGTTTGAGAGAGAGTCTGTTCCCAGAGGGGTGTTCGTAAATCACAATTAACTCTCTCTGCTGTGAAGACAACTGCCAATTAGTTTGCCTTAAGGTTCTTATCCGCTCTTTGAGTTTTGCCTTAATAACTACCCAATCGGGCTTGCCATTTTTGTTCGCCGAGAACGATGCTGCCTGATGTTTTAAGAGGGTCTTTTTTTTCCCTCCCACTTCAATATTCACGGGGTATTTACTGAGATTTCTAAAATGATATTCACCGAAGGAGAATTCATTGTTTGGTATCGCGATAACGTGATAAGCTGATTTTTCAGGAAGAAACAAAAGAATGTAATTTTTTGAAATCCCTCCTAGCTTGACTTGAGCAAGAAGCTTAGCCTCTTCTCCCTCCTTATCATAAAAATAAAGTATGCGCGCTCCTTTATGGACAATGGGCTCCGTCGCCACGTTTGTGTTCAATCTAATTTCCTGCCATTCAATTTTTTTATCCTTCTGCAGTTTTTCAGATGCCAAATACACATTCCTCTGCTTTCCTGAGATATGAGATGCGCAAAAACTCAGCCTAATTTTCTCCTTTGCTGATGATTGCTGCGCTGGGAGTAGAGGCATTGAGCATACCAATACAAGTAGGCCATAAATGGGTAATTTAAAAGTAATCATAATAAGTCAATTCGTCTGTTCGATGGGAAATATCCATCCCCCAAGACAACAAGTTCTCCAAGCCTTTAGTTGGGTTAAATTTCGTCCTTTGCAAGCCATCTAAACGACATGATTTTCAATTGTCGTCCAAAGCTCTTATTGACATCCGTTAGATCTCCATACTTAGTATCAGGCTCGTTGGCTTCGTCATGAAATTCAATCTGCCTTCCAACAGTTGCCTCGCACCAAGCGCGTGCAATTACATTATCATTTGAGTCTTTCACCTCTCCATAGGCACGGATGCGGAAGGTGTCATCCCGGGGAGTGATCACATTTCCTATACGTTTCAGCAGGTCTGCTTGGGTCAAGTATCCTGGAATAGCTGTCCAACGTGAGCCCATGAATGCACGAGAGTTTGGCAGTGCCCAAGGATCTGAGGTGATCATATCTACACTTGTTTTGTAACGACCATTAATGGATTCATTTCCACTGCCTGGGCTGTTCCCATTGTATTCATCCCAGTCGATGGCGGCTTGCAAGGCCCCCGCCAGTCCGGCCTCACCATCGGTTCCTGAGCTACTTGGCTGTTCAAGTCGCCGGTTAATAAAATCAGCCAAATTGAGGAACGGCCCCCTTAGCTTCACTTGCCGCACGCACTCTCTGGCAAGTCGATCAATCTGAGGCTTTGTTAATTTCCTAATACCTCGCCAGCTATTAGGATCTTCTGCATCAGCCCCTTCATCAGGAGACGAAGGAAGGGAAAATCGACTTGTGATGACCACCTCACTCCCTGTGGGAACTGAGGTAGTCCTGATAGCACCACTTTCAGGATCAATGTAACGTATTTCATCATCCCTCAAGCCGGCAAAAAGAGCTTTCCATGCTTCCACTGACGTAGAGTTCACATTGAATGCCCCGCGAATGGTCATGTATTGAGCTATTTCTTTATGTGCCTCATTTTTTGGTTTTAATCCCGAAATCATCCTGTTCAGAACGTCATCCGAAGTTTCTCCTGAGGGAATGTTTGGGGCGTAGTGGCTATCATTGAGCGGCTTGTCTTTTGTGAGGAAACCTTCGAACACATCTTTGATAGAACGAGGCTGTCCGTATGCCTCTGTGGACTGTGCCGTGATACCCGAACAATACCACCGATCCCACACCCCGTCATTGAGTAGTAATGTATGGTCATATATATTTCTGTATCTATCCCTAAAAAGCACATCTCTCCTAAAAAGATCACAGTCTGTGGCTCCTGGATCAGCGGCAAATAAGTCCTGATTAAATTGATCTCCTCGGATATACGGGCTACCGAAAGAAGAGCCCACTGACAGCGAATCATTCGATGATGGTGACCAGTGCCCTATGTCGTTCCCTGAGTCTCCAGATTCTGACTTGAAGTGCATAAATTCAGCCAGAGAGGTGGGTGAAACCAAAGGAACGTTGGCGAGAGGTAGGATTGTTTGGCCTTCATAGTCACCATTTCCTATCGAGTTGGCGCTACCAATGTAGCCACGGTTCGTAGCTGGATCAAAATCTGTGGAGCCAGAATTCCCTACTCCTCCCACAATGTGCAGATCATACTGGGCGAATGATCTCGTGAATTTTGAATTTGCAGAGCATATTGACCGTTGGCTCCATGGCCTAGCGAAGGCAAAGTTTTTGCTACGGAAGTCATATTCATCGTAAGGTTTACCTGGGTTGGCAACGCGTTCTCCAGATTTTAGAACATGGGAAAAACTCCCGATTGTTTGTCGATCCGAGCTATTCAAAAATCTTATCCTGTCATCTTCTTTAATAATGGGGATGGGATTCCCCCTTTCTACCGGGCTACATGCAATCTCATTGTAACGGTGCCTTGTATTCCGTAAGTGCGTAATTGTTAGGTAGTTTTGCACCCAGGCATTTAGAGCTTTTGTCACATCGGTCATCTGCATGGCTATTTCCACTTTGTCCGTAGCGGATAAATTCGTAAGCCCAGGCAAGGCTAGGTCAAGTCCACCGCCGGCCTGAGGAGGGTCATATCCAGGAGTTACAGGATAGGGGTTCGCGCCAACGGTTCCACTCCTTACCGAGAACACTCTGGTTTCGCCAGGCAAGTACTTGATTGACTGCTCATTTGTTGGACTATTCAGTCCATTAACAGTGAATACGACGCCTTGCCTCGTTCCGCCCAAAGGTAGCCAATTACTTGTAGAGGGGACAACTGCATCATTGATCCAAGCTTTAAACGAAATAGAACCCGATTCAAAAAGCATTTGAAAGGGCGGAGCGTGTAACGTCACATTGTAAGGATTCCACATCGTAATTACAGGAGAATAATTCATCGAGTAATTATACTTGCCTGCCGTCGCTGAAGCCTTTCTGACAAGACTGAAAATGACCATTATTTTAGCCGCAATGGGCGTTCTCCCAGTTCCATTCTGATCCAAATTTCCGTTATCCCAGTTATAGTTAATGCTGGGTTTGCTGCTATCCCACCAAAGACCTTTCTTGAGGAGCAAGCTTAGTTGATCGGCAGCGGACTCGTCAGCATTGCTACTCGGTCCAGAAGCCAGCTTATAATACTGATGTAGCTTATACCACGAAGGTAACGTAGCTCTGGGAATAGTCCCTACGACTCCATTAATGGTTCCGAAGTCACCGTTGAACGAGCGAATAGGAACAGCCGCACCAGCAGCAAATCCATACTCTGAAGGAAGCCTATCGAGTTCCAAAAGAGTATTCATATCACGCTTCAACTGACCGTCACGCACATTAACGGGAAGACCATAGCTGAAAGTCGTTAAATCATGGTAATAGCCTTTCAGTGCAGTCTCATATCCAGCATCGTCCACGGCTGTCGCAAAAGTTTGTAAACTCACGATCTTATCCAATGTATCTTCATCGCCAGGATGTAAATCCATATTTTCCACCCACGAAACCCCAGATTTCGGATGCCCAGCTAACCTCTGAGCCGTCGATGCAATGGTGCCCGATGGAGCGTCCCCTGACTGAGTGAAATTCGCTAGGGCACATTGGTTAGCACCGCTAATGTGCCAAGCGTAGCTGCCACGGCTGCCACTGCTGCTGGAACCCAGATCAACAGTAGGAACCTCGACATAATTCTCTGATGCAGTGCTATCCGAGCCAAGTGTACCTTCCCCGATCACTTCTACCATTCTCCCAGAATATTGGTGTCCTGTTTCAATATTTGCAAGTTCGTTAGGGTTGGGATGCGAGACAAGATATTTCCGAAAATTCGATTTTCTCCCCCGAGTATATGTGGATGTGATTCCACCAGAGTTACCATCCAGCCATTTGTCCCAGCTATTCCAAACTCCCATCCAGTGAGGGTTCTGGAACCCCGATTCCAGACTCCGTCCGTCAAAACCGCTAATATCCGGAGCTTTCCCTGAAGAATCGTTAGCTAGTATACTCGCCTTGCCGGAAATTCTCTGATCCGGCCCCATTTCCTTTTGCAATTCGCCAATCGCAAGCATGAGCGCCATCCGGGCATTGGCACGCGCATTTGCTATGGCATCGCTACTCTTTACAGTCCGCAGCTCGATAGAACTCAGACCCATCATCGCGAACGCAAGAACTAGCAGCAACCCCGTTATCGAGATCGTTGTTATCAAAGCAAATCCTCTATTTTTCGACCTGACGTAGTAATTCATCTGTAAATCCAACCATAAATTCTGTCGTAAATCTATAGCTCTACTGCACTATCATATACGCCAAATCCACATACTCTTATAAATCCACCGGCTGAAACAAAAATAGCTGCTTCCTCCAGATAAGCGAGCAAGTGAGTGTGGAAAGAGTGAATCAGGTTAACATAGTCAGAGATCTATTCGGCTTTGTGGATTTCTAGCATGGTAATGTGTGAATTATCGGTTTTCACAGCGCGTAGTAGACGGGTAGTTATGATACTAACTCTCTCTTAATCTCTATTCTCTTATGAAAATACACCATCACATCCATTTCTCAGCCCTTCTGCTCACAGCCCTACTGCCTCATGCCGCACACGCCGCTCCAGCGACTCTTCCGACTAAAGGCTTGCTGTTAGATTAAATGCCTCCAAGGGGCTCAAACTGGAGAATGGTGACAAGGTAGCATCATGGTAAAATCAGGCACCTGGAAAAACTTCGCGCCTGTTCATCAAACAGGACCGAGGTCGCAAGGTGAAAGGCAGTGGTTGCCCCACCTTGAAAAAAAATGTCAACGCCCTCAACGGCGAGTCAACCCTCGTATTCAAGCAGCAGGAACTCGTCAACATGGAGGAAGATGCCTTTGATCACCTCACCACTGGTAATGGCTACACATGGATCACTGTGATTGCAGTGGATAAGCAGCGCGTGGGAGTCAAGGACGTGAACTCCTTTTTTGGTGATTTGAAAAACGGCGGCAAATACGAGGGATTCTGGGCTTGCCTCAACGCCCGCTCACGGATCATGAACTCAAGGAAGCCATCAGACATCTCGCCCTCCACTACGCTCTTGAAAACGGGAAATAACTCCAAGTTCCAAGCTTCTTGAATCCTCAATGTGGATTTCGCGTAGATACTTGTGGATGAATATTACTTTATTCATCCATCAGTTGGATCTATGATACCGCATCTATGAAATTTATTTACCTCATTATCATCGCTCTGACCCTTCCTCTCACAGCTCAGAAAGCAGTTCCTCTTTTCGATGGAAAGACTCTAAAAGGCTGGAACACAAACAAGGGAGAAGAAAAGTATTGGTCGGTGCGCGATGGTCTCATCGTAGGCGGGGATATGAAAAAGAAGGTGCCCTTTAACACCTTCTTAGCCACAGATAAATCTTACCAAAACTTTGAACTAGAATTTGACATCCGTCTCGTAAAAGGCAGCGGATTTATCAACTCAGGTATCCAAGTGAGAAGTATCCGCGTCCCTAAAAAGAATGAAATGAAAGGCTACCAAGTCGATGCAGGTATTGGCTGGTGGGGTAAAATCTACGATGAATCCAGAAGAAACAAAGTCATTGCGCAGCCCATTGATCCCGCTGCGATCAAAAAAATAGCGAAGGACTGGGACTGGAATCACTACCGCATTCTCTGTGAAGGACCACGTATTAGATCATGGATCAATGGTGTCCCAGCACTAGACTATACCGAAAAAGACAAAAATATTCCGCTCGATGGATTGATCGGATTCCAAGCCCACGGTGGTGGCATTTTTGAAGTGCAGTATAAGGACATCACCATCAAAGAAATCCCTAGCACTCCAAATATTAGAACATGGAAGGCACTACAAGCTCCAGCGAAAGTGTCACCACCAAAAAAATCTGGCGCACGTAGTCCGCAACAAGAACTCCAAGGATTCAAACTACCAAAAGGCTTCACTGCCGAGCTCGTAGCCAGTGAGGAGCAAGGAGTAGGCAAGCCAATCACCGTCCAATGGGACACCGCAGGACGCATGTGGACGATGACCGCCTTTGAATATCCTATCGATGCCAATGAAAATAAAGCACACGCAGAAGCCATCTATAAAAGAGGAGGCAAAGACAAAATACTCGTTTTTGATAACCCCAGCGCTCCTGGACCACAGACGCCCCGCGTCTTTGCCGATGGTCTCGTCATCCCACTCGGCATGACCCCCACTGCTGACGGCGCACTCGTCCAGTATGGTACCGAGATCCGCCACTACTATGACAAGAACCAAGACGGCAAAGCTGAAGGGTTCGACACTATTTTAAAAGGGTTTGGCATTCAAGACTCCCACCTATTTCCTCACCAGTTTGAGCGTGCGCCAGGAGGATGGTATTACCTCGCACAGGGACTTTTCAACTATTCAGACGTGGTTCGCCAGGGTGGAAAAGCATTTGCGGATGGCAGTAAATCAGTCTCATTTCGCCAATGTAAACTAGCAAGATTCAGACCAGATGGCAGCGAATTTGAAAGCGTAAGCGCAGGTCCTAACAACATCTGGGGACTCATACAGAAGAACAACGGTGAAACCTTCATCCAAGAAGCGAACGATCAAGGAATCCCGGTAGTTGAGCATCTCCAAGGCACACACTATACGACTGGCTCTAAAGAAAAGCTCCGCAGCTACGCCCCACAAATACCATCCACTCTCCCAGGTCAACAAATGGGAGGAACCGGGCTCAGCGGCATCGCCCTTACCGAAGAGAAAGCATCAGCATTTAATCAACTCCACCCCAAAGCTGAAAACGTTTTCTATATCGTGAATCCGATCACTAACAGAATCCAAATTATTACTACCGTGCGTGATGAAAATGGTGATCACAGCTACACAAAACAAACCGACTTCATGACCTCTGAAGACAAATGGTTCCGCCCCGTAGCGGCACACTTCGGACCCGATGGATGCCTCTACATCGTGGACTGGTATAATAAAGTGATCTCACACAATGAAGTCCCACGTGCTCACCCAGACCGTGACAAAACAAGTGGTCGCATCTGGCGCATTCGCCCTGATAACCATACCCCCAAGACACCGCTAGATTTAACTAAAGCCAACCCAGCTCAACTCATCCAGGCACTACAAAACCCCAATGAGAAAATCGCACGTCTCGCATGGTATGCCATCGCTGACCGCAAGGCTGAGAAGACTCCCGCTCTGACAGAAAACCTCCTCAAGCTCGTCAACGATACCTCCACACCGATCAGCAGCCGCACACTCGCATTCTGGTCACTCGAAGATCTCGGTGAGTGGCAGAAACACTCCTCTGAGTTAGCGAAACTAGCCTCTGATCAGTCACCCTTCATGCGTTTTGAAGTGATCCGTAGTTTGGCGAATTTACATTTAAATGAAAAAGAATTCCTCTCCATCGCCTCCGCCTTTCCAACGGATGAAAACTACCGTGTCCGTGCGGAGCTAGCGAACACCATCCGCTATCACCGAGCGCCTACTCCTGGCATCATTGCACTCGCAGCCCAGCTTGGGCAGACACCGCTCAAAGGTAAGTCACTCACCGCATACCATCGAAATTTTGAGCTCTACCTAGCACGCTGGGCAATGGAAAAACACGGTGCAGTCACCGCTAAGATGCTAGATTCTGAGATCGTTCAGAACCTGAAGCCCGAGGCATTCTTGCTCGCTGTCCAGTCACTTCCCCCAGCCCAGGCCAGCTCACAACTCATCAAATCCATCCCTAAGCTGGATCGCGAACTCAGCAAGAATGAGCTCTTCCTGCTAGCCAGCCAGATCCAGAATCCAGACGTAACCAAGGCACTCCAGTCATTGCTCCGTGATTCTAAACACCAGCTCCGCATCCTTAAAAAAATGGAATTGTTAGATGCTAAAATAGCCGCTAACCCAAGCCTCGCTGCCATCGTTGGTGAAGCATGTGCAGAACAATTTAAAAATCAATCATCAGATGAAATTCAATCACTCATCATCAGGCTATCCGCTAAATTCCACCTCAAGCAAATGGAGCAACCCGTCACAAAATGGCTACTACTAGATGGCAGAAGTAACACCGAAATCATCTCCGGCCTCACCGCCCTCAGTGAGATGCGTAGTGCGTCACAAGCCACACTAAAACTCTACACCAAATTCTTCAACCACGCGCACGCTCCCATCAAACGACAAGCCACCATCAGCATCGCATCCTTCGGTGATCCCTCCACCGTAGAGTTCTTTGCCAAGAATTGGGATGACCTCCCTAGCGACCTACGTCAGATCACCATCGGGGGGCTAACCTCAAGTAAAGCAAAAGCTGAACTACTCGGAAAATCCACCGCCTCTGGTCAATTCAAAGGCCTCACTACAGACTCACTAGGCAACATCATCTCCGTACTAGGTAGTGATAACGCAAGTGTGAAAACCATCCTCAAAAATACCCCAGGACTCATCGTTCCCGTCATCAAGTTCACCGGTAAACCAAATGACGCAGTAAACTACCCCATCGCACTCAAAGGACCATTCACCGTAGAAGCCTGGGTGAAGCTCGATCCAGGTATCGGCCCAGATGACTCCATCTTAGCAAATGACAAAGGCGGAGCCGATCTTAATTTCTTTGACAGTAAGTTTCGTTTTTATGGAGGAAAATCCTATGCTGACTGCATCACGGCGAATCGAGCCATGCAGCCGAACCTCTGGACCCACTGTGCCGTCACGCGTGATAAAAAAGGTGAATTTAAAATTTACCTCGATGGAGAACTCGACTCAGCCAAAAGCAACCCAGTCACCGCAGACTTCCTAAACCTCACCATCGGCAACAGCACTCATCCTGGTGGCAGTGGTTTAGAGATGTTAGAGTTCCGAGTGTGGGATCATGCCCGCAGCCCTGAGCAGGTCCTAGCTGATCACCTCACAGCCTATGAAGGAGACAAGCCAAAAGGTCTCGTCCATCACGTCACTGGCAGCACACCGAAATTGGAATCAAAATTAAAAGGCAGCACGAAGATAGCCTACGTCAGTAATGCTCCAAAACTCATCACGCCAGAAGCCGCGAAGAATGCTCATGCTAAATTCCAAAAATTCCTCAAGCTCGCTAACGACAAAGTGATCGGAGACCCAGCAAAAGGTAAACTCCTCTTCGCCACCTGTGCTGCCTGCCATAAAGTAGGTGAAAGCGGTGGGATCATCGGCCCCGATCTCTCAGGAGCAGGAGCCATGACCACCGAGGCACTACTTCACAATATCCTCACCCCGAACGCTAAGATGGAAAGTGGCTACTACCGCCATGATCTCATCCTAAAAAATGGCGACAAAGTCAGCGGTTCGATGGTAGAAAAAAATAAAAACACCATCAGCATCCAGCCAATAGGAGGTTCCATCAAAGTGGTGAATAAAAAAGACATCGACAAGCACAACATCTCAAAATCATCACTCATGCCCGAGGGTTTGATCGATCACCTCAAGCCAAAACAAGTATCAAATTTATTCAGTTACCTACGCACACTTAAATAGCCATTCTAAATGCTTGAATGAATCAGCGTATGGGATGATCATGTGCTGTAAGCCATGCCAGCACATTTGAAAAAAATTCTCGTCCCGCTCATCCTACTCATTGTAGGAGTGGCAGTCGGGTGGGTGCTGATCCCGTATGAAAATGCCGTGGTCGTTGAGCAGTTTATCGGCTACCCTAACTCGCACCGTCAAGCTCACGGACTACGCGTCTGGCTACTCGGCATCCTCTGCGCCTTACCATTTATCTGCAGCGCAAGCTACTATATGATGGATCGGCTAGATCGCTACACGCTGAGAATTTTCTTTAATGCCTTTCTGATCTGTTTCGGCGCACTATTCATCATCATGTTCCTAGAGGACATTCAGGACAACCTGTCTGATTTCCAGCAATCCGACCAGATGGCTAGTATCATGCTAAGGCATTACATTACAAAAATGCCAGCCCTGATCGTATTCATCCTCCCATACTCACTCATGCTCTCCCTACTTTGGGCACTGGGTAAAATGTCAAAAAGCCAAGAACTGGTCTCGATCATCCAGACCGGCCGCGGGGTGGTGCGCTTCACCAGACCACTCGTCCTTGTAGGAATCGTCTGCACAGTAATTTGCCTCATATTTAACTACCACTGGGCACCCCATGCGGAGAGCCAAGAGCAAATGATACTCAATGAGGCCAGTGGTAAAACCTCGAATGCTGCTGAGTCCGTAGCATTTCAGAATAGATCGGACACTCGGCACTGGCTAGTAGGGACGTTCCCTTTTGCACACACCACTGGCGAACCCCTGAAGTCGATCGAGATCACCACGCTCGATGCCAACAATAGAGCCACTCAGAAGATACTGGCTGAGCAAGCCACCTGGTCACTTGAAAATCGCCAGTGGACGCTGAGTAAACCAATCATTTTTAACCTCGTAAAGCATCAACCAAACGAACCTGTCCCCGTCACAGTCTCCAAGACAGACATGGTCACGGACTGGAAGGAAACCCCTTGGCAGATTATTAACCCTGGACTGAAAGCTCCTTTCCTCGGTATCCCTGGGCTGAAGAGCTGGCTGGCTAATCACCATGACAACCCGCTCTCAGACAAGCGCTCCTATCAGACCCATCTCCACTACCGCTATGCTCAGCCATTCATCTGCCTGATCATCATTCTTCTGGCAGCTCCGCTCGGTATCGTGCTCAACAGGCGCGGAGTAGGTGGTGGTGTGGCCATCGCTATCTTCCTCTGCGCTGGTATGATCTTCTGTTCTACAGTCTTCCCCACACTAGGAGAGTCTGGCCACCTACCTCCATTTGTAGCCGCGTGGGCGACCAATCTGCTATTCGGATTCATCGCACTCACCCTATTCTACCGCCGTATCACTGGCCAACCCATCCACCAGACTATTAAAAATCTTATCCCAAATAGTGAGTAAGCTACAACACCCCCTCCTTTACACTTTAACCTTTATCCTTTATCCTTTAACCCTTTAACCTTCGTCATCATGGCATTACCTGAAGCTTGGTCCATCAAAGCGCGCGCTCATCAATGTGCTCTAACAGAAGTTAAATTTGAAGATCAGCAGGAATTTTACACCGCTATCTTTCCAGACCCTGACCCAGAAACTAGCGGATACCTCCGTATGGACTTCTCGTTAGATGCCTGGAAGGATCGCCCCGAAGAGTTATTGAAGCCATTCTCGTTTTGGAAAAACACTTATGAAGCCTCCGTAGCGGAGCAAAAGGTAGAAGTCGTCACCAAAGAATCTGCTGAGCAATTACTAAGCCGACTCATTGAAGAAGACCAGGAACATACCGAGAACGCACGCTATATTCTCGCAGTGATGTTAGAGAGAAAAAAGCTCCTCAAGGAAACTGATAAGCAGCCAACACCTAACGGAATTCTCCGTATCTACGTACACCGTAAAAATGGAGGAATCTACATTGTCCTCGATCCAAACATCCCACTCGATCAAGTAGAACGAGTGCAAAAAGAAGTCTCCGAGCTACTTGATCGAGATGAAGAAGAAGTGAAGTAGCGAAGCTGGGTAGGGTTTGATTGCCAAGCAAACTGAGTGCGCTGAACCTACTATTAAAAAACATCCGCCTCTTCTTATACCGTTTGAATAGTGATCGTGGTTTGATAGAAAAACAAAATTTTGTTTTGCTCTTTCCCAAATCAGCTTTGCTGCACTTTCTAATGATTCCATCAAACGATCAATCCAGTATCACTGTGAGGATGGTATGAGTCCTAAATCCATGAAGGGTAAACTGTATCGTCAGGAGCCAACTTACTTCAACGACTTATCCTTTGGCAAAAGACCTAGAAATTTATCGGCAAACTTAACAGCAGGACCATATTTTAACTTGCTGATACTCTCACCCACATTACTGGCGAAGATAGCAAAATCTTGTAATTCATTCATCTGCTCGTGGAAGGCTTTCCCCTCTGCACTTTTTACCTGTTTACTCAGCTCGGCACAGCCCTTGAGTAGCTCTACCGCAGGATCTATCTCTCTGCGCTTACGCTCACGCAGCACGATGGTAAACACCTTCCACACATCCTTTTCTGCTTCAAAAAACTCTTTGCGCTCACCCTTTTTCACCACGATCTTTACCAAGCCCCAACCCACAAGCTCTTTCAGATTGGTGTGCGCATTTCCACGGCTGATCTGCAATTCTGCCATGCTTTGATCCGTGCTGATAGGCTCTGGGCTGATCATTAAAAGTGCGTGCACTTGCGCCATCGTTCTACTAATTCCCCAGCTAGTCCCTAAAGCCCCCCACTGGGAAATGAAATCATCCTTCGCTGCTATAAAATCGTCTGTTGCGCTCATGCTTTCATTATTTACTGAAAGTATCCTAAAATACAAGGAAAATAATAGGACTGAAAAGTTAATCGAATCAACAGGATAGAATGTAGATTAATGAGTTGACCCATCCTCCCTAAAAGATAAATTAATAGCCACAATGAAATGGCTAAATATCATCATCTATCTAGCATTAGTAGCAGCCATAGAGGCAGAAGAAACCATCTCTAAACCCATCTCTAAACCAAATGTCATTTTAATTATGGCGGATGATTTAGGCTGGGGGGACACTGGCTATAATGGCAACAAAGTGATCAAGACCCCACACTTAGATAAGATGGCTAGAGAAGGCTTGCAGATGAACCGCTTCTACTCGGCATCAGCCGTTTGCTCTCCGACTCGCGCGAGCGTCCTTACAGGTAGAAATCCATTCCGCACCGGCGTCCCGAATGCTAATGCTGGGTTTCTCCGACCAGAGGAAGTCACGCTGGCAGAAGCGTTACAAAGCCAAGGTTACGCCACTGGGCATTTTGGTAAATGGCATCTGGGCACACTTTCTCATACTGAAAAGGACGCTAACCGAGGTAAGCCTGGGAATATGAAAGACTATAACCCACCAAAAATCCACGGTTATGATCATGCATTCGTAACAGAGTCAAAGGTGCCTACCTACGACCCGATGGTATATCCGGCGCAGTTTGAAAAAGGAGAGAGTAAAAAGCTAGGCTGGTCATTCAACGAAAAGAATGAAGCAACCAAGCCATATGGCACGTTCTATTGGGATATTAATGGCAAGAAAGTCACGGATAACCTCAACGGAGATGACAGCCGGGTGATTATGGATAGAGTCATTCCATTCATCGATGAGGCAGTGGCAGCTGACTCTCCATTCTTCTCAGTGATCTGGTTCCACGCCCCTCACCTTCCCTGCGTGGCAGGACATAAGCATCAAGAAATGTATAAAAACCACCCACCACACCTCAGAAATTACGCTGGTTGCATCACTGCGCTTGATGAACAGATCGGCCGGCTACGCGCCCATCTGGAAACGAAAGGAAAAAGTGTCACTGATAACACGATGATTTGGTTCTGCAGTGATAATGGTCCCGAAAATAAAGCACGTCCGGATAACGGAAGCGCAGGTCCCTATCGCGGGCGAAAGCGCGATCTCTACGAAGGTGGAGTGAGAGTTCCAGGACTCTTAGTATGGCCAGCAAAGATAAAGCATGGACGCCAGACTGATACGCCATGCGTGACATCTGACTACCTACCTACTGTGCTAGATGCCATCGGGATGAAACACCCAGCGCCCAGTCATACACTGGACGGAGAAAGTCTGATGCCATTGATAGAAGGCAAAAAGATGAACCGTGCTAAACCACTAGGATTTTTATATTCTGAGAGAATGAGCTTTAGCAACGAGAGATACAAAATAGTATCCTACGCAGGCCAGCCATTTGAGCTATACGATATACAGAAAGACGCCGCAGAGAAGGTAAACATAGCCGAGCAACACCCTGAAATTCTCTCTGGGCTACAACAGGAGTTCACCGCTTGGATGAAGTCGGTGAAAGGAAGTTTTGACGGTGGGGAATATGGCACTAAGTCGGTAGAGCGCAGCGAATTAAAATGGAAACTCCCCGCTGATGGAGTCCCTAGAAAGAAGAGAAAAACTAACCAATAACAATGAATATAATTAACTATTTATCGCTTCTGCTCTTCATCATACCAACGGTAGAAGCACGTGAACCAGCAGACAAACCCAATATCATCTTCATCCTCATCGATGATCTGGGAAAAGAATGGCTGAGCTGTTATGGTGGTGAAGGCGTTAAGACTCCCGCAGTTGACGCTTTAGCAGAGAATGGCATCTTATTTAAGAACGCTTACTCGATGCCTCAATGCACCCCTAGCAGAGCATGCTTCATGACTGGTCAATACCCATTTCGAAATGGCTGGGTGAATCACTGGGATGCACCTAGATGGGGTGCAGGGTATTTTGATTGGACTAAGAATCCATCGATCGCGCGTAGTCTTAAGTCTGCTGGTTATACTACGGGAGTGGCTGGAAAGTGGCAGCTGAATGATTTCCGCACCCATCCTGAGGCGATGGTTAAGCATGGATTTGATGATTACTGCATGTGGACAGGTGCTGAGGGATCTGAGATAGAAGGTCATGCGGCGCTCAGTGAAAAACGCTACTGGGATCCCTACATTCACACCAAGGAAGGAAGCAAAACACACAAAGGTAAGTTTGGCCCAGATATCTACAATGACTTTGTGTTAAATTTCATCAGCAACAACAAGGATAAGCCTTTTTTCATCTATTATCCCATGGCACTCACACACACCCCAATGGTGCATACCCCACTCTCTCCCAATGCTAAGACAAAACTTGAAAAGCATCACGCCATGGTGGAATACACTGACTTCCTTCTAGGGAAGATTATCACCAAGCTGGATGAAGAGAAAATTCGTAAAAACACAATTGTGATATGGACTTGTGATAACGGCACATCAGGCAGATTCTCGAATAGGCGGAATGGTCGTAAAGTAAAGGGCGGCAAAACAAAGACTACTGAAAATGGCGTTAATACGCCGTTTATAGTGAGTTGCCCAGGACTCGTTCCATCAGGTATGAAGAGTGATGCGCTAGTGGACTTCACAGACATGCATCTTACTTTTACTGATATCGCAGCGGGCAAACCCGAAGCAGGCTTCAGCTATGATGGATTTTCTTTGAAGAATGTTTTTTTCGGTAAAGAGGAAAAAAATCAACGCCCATGGATTCTAGGGATGGGATCTCATCCTGCACGGCTTTCAGATAAAGGGGTGGAGAATGTGTATTATTTTCGTGATCGAGTCATCAGAAATGAACGCTTTAAACTATTCATCGATAAGAATCGTAAGCCCGTTAAAGTGGTCGATGTATTGAATGATTTGGACGAAAAAATAAACCTCATCGACAACCCCAAATTCCAGGCTGAATGTGCAAAATTAATCGCTATTATTCCACTATTACCACTCCAGGACCAAGATCCAAACTACACCGCACTTCCCGCGAAGCCGTGGGAGAAAAAACCATCGGTGAAATCACAGACTCACAAGATAGGATATCCTGACTACGTAGCTCCAAAATCTAAGCAACAATAACCTCCTGAAATACACACGACTACTTTTGTCTAGATAGCTGGGCTGACCAATAGAAGGCTGCACCCATGCCATCAGGCGAATAACACAGTGGAATAACACAGTGAGACAGACCATTTATGAAGTACTGCCAAAAAATGCCCCTTTGATAAAGCGGCTCAATCATCACGATACATTACTTCCACTCCCTCTTTCCCCCGCACCCCCTTTCTCCACCTCTCCGTACTCTCCAACAACGTCCTCAGGGACACCACCCAAAAAGCAAATTCCTAGGTAGGCATTGCAAGCTCTCTCCCTTCAGGATATTGAATCCAAGAAGACAATAAAGTGAGGAACCCTTTTAAAGGTTTTGTTAGATCATTTCTCTAGCAAGTGAATCGCACTACTATTCCGCAAGTAGTTTGGTCACGATCGCTTTGACTGCTTTCTCATCATAACTATGACCACTCAAAATTTGAACCAGTTTACCTTCTTTGTCTTTAGCGATGATGCCGTGACCGTCAAGTTTTGCCTTTTTAATTTCCTCCTTGGTTTCTTCTGACACAACGATGTTTTCAAAAGCTACTTCTGTTCCTTGTGCCTTTTTGAGATCATTCACGATGACCTTAATCTTATTACACATCGGTCATTGATCAATATAGTAGTATGTGAGCGAAGGTTTTATCACTTCGACCTTATCTTCAGCAGGCTGCTCTTTTGCAAGTAGCTTGGCTAAGATCGCTTTGACTGCTTTGTCATCATAGCTATGACCGCTCAAAATTTGAACCAGCTTACCATCCTTGTCTTTAGCGATGATCCCGTGAGCTTTCAGTTTTGCCTTTTTGATTTCCTCTTTGGTCTCTTCTGACACAACGATGTTTGCAAAAGCTACTTCTGTTCCTTGTGCCTTCTTGAGATCATTCACGATGACCTTAATCTTGTTGCACATCGGTCATTGATCGATGTAGTAGTAAGTGAGCGAAGGCTTCTTGACTTCAACCTTATCTTCAGTTGCTTGCTTAGAAGTCTCTTGAGCGAATGCCGTAGAAGTCACGGCTAGAGAAAGGGTGAATACGGTGAATACACTGAGTATAGGAATAAAGAAGTTTTTCATGGTTTATAATTTTTATGTTATTCCGAATATAGTATGAGTCAAATAAGAATTATCTAGGACTGAGCCAGGGAATCACGATGCCTACTCTATTCTAAAAGATGCCTGGTGTAGATTCTCTAGCAGATTACTTGCTGTTCTGGGTTGGCAGTGTGATAGGGCGGTTTTGTGATCATTAGCTTCCTGACAGAGGCGTCGGAAAAACTAGGGTTTCACCCTATTGTGGCTATCTTCTAAACCGAAAAAGGGTCCTATAATTTAGAACCCCCGTAGCTGTTGATCCTTTATCCTATATGAAATAATAGATTCATAGGTTTTAGGTATTCAAAGATTAAGCACTAATCTGCTCCGCGCCAGCACTCCGCACCCTAAGCCCTGGCACGCTGCCTATCGTCGATCAACCCCCGCAGTTTGGCTAGCTCTAGCGCGCTAGAGATGGCAGCCATTCCTTTACCAGATCATCGATGACGCCCGCCTCTTTGATACTGAGTAGATTTTGGTTTAGCATCTCTATCCGAGTGTCCTCTTGTCGCAGTGCGAATGCGTATCCTTGCTCCTGATAGGTTTTTTCCGCAAGATAGAGATCGGTATAAGCATACCCCTCGATTGGATTTTCTAAATGATAGGATAGTTGAGGGTAATCAAATACAAATGCATCAACCTCTCCAGCTGAAAGCTTCTCGAATCCCTCTTTAAGCGTCTTCACATAGACGCTCCTACCATTATTCTGCTTCGTAAAGTCTTCACCTGGGCTGTTCTTTACCACTGCCACTCTGCTACCAGGCATTTGCGTGAGGTTTTTTACACGCACACCTCCGCGCGCGGACTGAGTGATGGTTCCTGCTAGACCAGCTAGTAGAGAGGTGGCCGAGATTAATGTCACTACCATCCAGCACCCCAAGACCACACGGCCAATCGTAGTTTTAGGAGCCAGGTCACCATAGCCTACAGTTGTCATCGTCACCAACGCTAGCCAAATTCCATTTCCCACTCCCTTGGTTGGACCATTACAGAATGGCTCATTATCTGTCCGTCTCTCCACTATCCATATCAGTGTACCTACGACTGCTAAGATGATTAAAAATACCGTAAGCGCTATAAAAAATGACTTTGAGAAGAATGGCTTCACTCGGCTCCATAAACTAAACTCATCATTTTTAGAGAGTATTCCAAGTCCTGCTTGATAGAATGGCCGGGTGAAATCATATTGCTCCTCGCGTTCCTGGGTCACACTGATCGGACCTGCGGCAACATCCACCGCGCCAGTATCCAATCCAGCCAGTGCTTTTTCTACACTATCATAGTGGATGTATTCAAATCCCAGCTTCCCATGAGAAGCTAGTCCCTCCCAAATATCCACCACTAAGCCCTCGGTATCATTCCCAGTATCGATGACAAATGGCTCAGAACCTGCCAGGCCGACTTTGATTTCCTGCTGAGCCCTAGCTTCGCCCGCTACCACTATGAAAAAAACTGAACATGCCAAATAAAGAAATGCTTTCATGCATTAGAATTATCATCCTTTCTCCAAAATACAATTCATTCCAGTATCACTGTGAGGATGGTATCAGTTCGAGATAGACTACTGTATTTTAAAAATACAGCTTCCATCGGATACTGGAGGATCGATGGTTTTTAATCATTACATAATTTTCGTTCATGATTAGGATGAATCACATGCATGCTGCACGGAGATTGACGGCACACAAAATGCTATTGATTTACCTATGCCAAGTAGCACAGCGTTTACCAATGAACAGAAAGAGTACCTAGCATCTAAAATCAAGGAGGCATATCCTTTTTTGGGACAGAATGAGGCTGGGCAGTTCACCAACGATCCAGAACAGTCTGTCCATGGCACCCCGCTGGATGATCTGTGTAAGGAAGAAGTGATCAAATATGAGCGTAATGGCCTGGATGTGTGGGACGCGATGGAGAAGAATGCTGCTGATAATATTTTCCCAGATCCAGATGATACATTTAGGTATAAATTCTATGGGATGTTTCACGTTAAGCCGGCACAAGACTCATTCATGTTACGTTGTCGTATCCCTGGTGGGGTTCTGAATAGCGCTCAGTTAAGAGGTTTGGCGGCAATCGCTGAGGACTGGGGTGGAAACTACACTGATATAACGACCAGAGGAAATCTGCAAGTGAGAGAAATCATGCCGAAAAACGTGATCAATGTGCTTCAGAAGCTCACTGACTTGGGTCTTACCTCGCTGGGCGCAGGGGCGGATAATGTGAGAAACGTGACAGCCACTCCTACTTCAGGATTTGATAAACAAGAGTTGATCGATGTGGTGCCGCTGGCGAAAGCCATGCATCATTGTATTTTAAATAATAGGGATCTGTATGGCATGCCAAGGAAGTTTAATATCAGCTTTGATAGTGGCGGCGCAGTTTCCACTTGTGCGGATACAAATGATATCGGATTTTATGCGGTGAACGTTACAGAGTATGCTGAGGTTGAGGTTGGGGTTTATTTTAGATTACAGCTCTGCGGAATTACTGGTCATAGGCAATTAGCCAGTGATTGTGGCTTGCTGCTACGAGCTGATGAGTGTGTTGCTGTATCAGCAGCTATACTGAGAGTATTTATTGAACATGGGGACCGGACTAATAGGAAGCGTGCGAGGTTGAAGTATTTGGTAGATGACTGGGGACATGAAAAACTGTTAGAAAAAGTTCAGGAGAAGCTAGCATTCACTCTTCGGCATATCCCTCTGATAAAATGTGAGCCTATGCCGATTAAAAATAGGCAGGGGCATTATGGTATCCATCAGCAGGCTCAAGAGGGGCTAAACTATATAGGAGTGGTGACACCTGTAGGCAGGATGCTGCCAGACCAGATGCGCCAGATCGCTAAGCTAGCGGAGCGCTACGGAGAGAGTGACATCCGTCTAACAGCTTGGCAGAATTTAATTATTCCTCATGTAAAGGATGTGGATGTGGATGCATTTTTAGTGGATCTGAGTAAGACAGGATTTAGTCACACGACGACGAATATTTCTGGTGGCCTAGTGGCCTGTACCGGAAGCGCTGGTTGTAAATTTGCCGCGGTGGATACGAAAGCTCAAGCGAGAATACTTTCAGAGTATCTTGATAAACACATCGAGATCGATACTCCACTAAATATCCATTTCACAGGATGTCATAATAGCTGCGCACAACACTACATCGGGGATATCGGATTACAGGGCGTTCCATGTAAGGTTGGTGATGAGACGGTAGAGGGGTACCACATCGTTCTTGGTGGCGGAGTTGATGATAATCGTGCGATTGCTCAGGATGTTTTCCAATCGATCCCCTTCACGGAAATACCTCCGATGATCGCTTCCATGCTATTGATTTATTTAGAACAACGCGGCGAGAGTGAAGACTTCGCTGCATTTACCCGCAGACACAACAGTGACGAACTAAAGGCGCTATTCACTCCCAAGAAATCAGCATAATCACTTCAGATTAATCGTTTATGAAACAGATAATTTTACCAGCAGACGCGCCATTCTCACCTGAACAGAGAGAGTGGCTTAATGGTTACTTGTCAGCACTGCTGACGCCTTACGAAGGAGAAAAGGCAATCCCAGGAATTCCCGTCACGATTGCTTGGGGTTCGCAGACCGGCACCTCGGAGACACTAGCTAAGAAATTCAGTAAACTAGCGGCCAAGTCAGGAGTCGAGCCAACAGTGGTGGATCTAGCAAAGCTAGATCATGCTTCATTGAGCCAGTTAGAACACTTGATCATCATGACCTCGACGTATGGTGACGGTGAAGCTCCCGATAATGCGCAGGCATTCTATGATTATCTCCACAGCGAAGAGGCTCCAAGTATGGAGCACCTAAAGTATTCCATTCTTTCATTAGGTGATTCTTCCTACCCGGACTTTTGTCAGTGCGGGATAGATTTTGATAAGAGATTAGAAGTGCTAGGAGCGACAGCGCTGATCCCAAGATTAGATATGGACGTAGACTTCGATGATGACTACGCGAGCTGGAGTAATGATATCCTAGCTCTATTTGGATCTGCAGTCATGGAGGATGAGGAAGATGAGACTGAGACTGGGATCACTAAAAAGAATCCATACACAGCTAACGTCACAAAATCATACAACCTCAATGCAGAACTCAGCGAACGAGAGACCACGCACGTCGAAATTTGTCTTAAAGACTCAGGTTTAAGTTATCAGGCGGGTGATGCTCTGGGAGTTTATCCGATCAATGATGCTGAGTTAGTGGATCTACTAATTTCTGAATTGAAGTTTGATGTTAACGCTGAAATCGGTGGCACTACTCTAAGAGAAGCATTGATAGAGCGCTATGAAATAAGAAATATTACCTTACCTGTAATCAAGGCATGGGCAGAGAAAGCAGATAGTGATGAATTGAAAATACTAACCGAAGCAGAAGACCGCAATCCCTTAAATCATTACCTCTGGGGTCGTGAGATTATCGATTTGGCTAAAGAGTATCCTATCGATTTCAAATCTCCTCAAGATTTCACTCAATTACTCAAACCTTTAGCTCCAAGATTATACTCGATAGCGTCCAGCCCGAAGGCTCATCAAGACGAAGTTCACTTGACCGTAGGTGTGGTGAAATATGAATCAAATGGATTTAGTAGCAAAGGTGTCTGCTCCACTTACTTTTCTGAACGGACTGAGCTCGCCAAACCTCGGGTATTTGTTCACGAGAATAACGCATTCCGACCTCCAGCTAATGCTGATACCCCAATGATCATGGTTGGTCCAGGCACTGGCATTGCTCCATTCAGAGCTTTCCTAGAAGAGCGGGAAGCAGTTGAAGCAAAAGGCAAGAACTGGCTATTCTTCGGTAACCCTCACGAAGAAGTAGATTTTCTTTATCGGGAGCAATTAGAAGAGCTAGAGAAAAATGGATATCTGCATCAGCTCAGTTTAGCATTCTCTAGAGATCAGGATCAGAAGGTTTATGTTCAAGATCGGATGATTGAGGAAGGGAAAGAGCTTTATCAATGGCTAAGTGATGGTGGTCACTTTTATGTCTGCGGTGATGCACCAAGAATGGCTAAGGATGTGGACGCTGCTCTGCACAATATTATTGAACAACATGGAAAGATGAGCGCAGAAGATGCCGCCGCCTACGTTAACGAGATGAAAAGTAGCAAGCGCTATTCCCGAGACGTGTATTAAACAAGATTTACCAAGACGAACCCGAATCGAGAGTTCATTGCAAAATAAAAGGCTACTTCTTACGAAGTAGCCTTTTATCTTTTGTTTTTGATTAGGGGGACGACTGTTCGATATAAATGATGTTAGAAGCTGTAGTCTAATTGGATTGAGAACTGCTGGATATCCTTACTAAAGGTAGTCCCCTCTTCACCGATGAAGTAAGCAGCTTTAGCAAGAATTTTAGTGTTCTTGTTGATTGGCTTTACCGCGACTAGATCAACTTCCCACCCATACTGGTCTGAGATCGAATCATCAAAGAATGCGTGAACTTTACCTTTTATAACAACATCTTTCACCTTAGTACTGGCACCCAAATAGAAGTCCGCTAGACCATCCCACGTATCTACTAGACCTAATCGGTTCCCAATGAATTTATCCGCAAAGCCATTGAATGCATGCACGGTGGCTAAAGGAGTAACGAATCCATCTCCGAGATACTCCACTCCACCAGTCACACTAATAGAACCAAACTTTTTGCTCCAGCTGGCAGCACCATAGAGTGCATCGTAGTCAGCTTTACTTCCCGCTTCAGTCTGAAAAGCTAGCTCTAGGTGGTAGTCACCTGACTCAGTTTTGAGATCAGAGTAGGCACCATAGGTATTGTTAGATGCCCAGCCCCCTTGGTCAAAATCCATAAAGTAGATATACCCACCTACTGTAGCTGTATCTAGCTTGTAGCTAGTATTTAAAAGATGGAACGTTCCTTCTAGAGCTTTGACCGCTCCAGAAGCATCAGACCCAAAAATACGGTTAACCTGGTCACCTATAGCGTATGAATACTCAAAGCCATTATAGCTTCCTTTGATCGATACCGCATCTAAAGTTTGCTCATTCTGTCTCCACCCTACGTTACCAACAAAGGCCGCCTTATCCAGAATATAACGTTGACGGCCAGCGGTCACGGTAGCGAGTTCATTCATCTTGTATTTAACGTAAGCTTGGTTCAGCTCATTTGTTTCAGGGTCAGAAATGGCGGTATTCACTGCATTAAATGGAGAGAAGTTAGCTGACTGACCTGTGCCCACTTGGTAGTCATCAAGTAATGCGATGGTGTGTTCTGATTCCACGAAAAAACTGAGGTCTTTCTTAGGAAATAAGGTAAGCCCTGGTCTGAATCTTGCTGTGCCTGCGTGCGAAGCATCAGAACCATCTTGCTCACGAAATTCGTAGCGCGCTCTGGTATTCAATGAGAAGCCGAGAAGATCAGATGTCAGACTAGACTTAGGAGCATTCAGGTTAGCATCCTCTGAAGAAAGAGGAGTTTCTTGAGATGTTCCTGCAATGAGTAATGTGCTGGATAATCCAACGTATCCAATAACAGTGTTTGATAGTTTAATATTCATGTCGCTAACAAATTAGCAATCATTATGCCTAATCACTGCTGCTATGCTGAAGGATATTCATCAATCAAATGACTCTTAATCATGCTCCTTTAATTATATTCACTAACCTGTTAGCAAAAATATCGATGAATTTACCTTCTGTCAGGGTAAGTGATTTAGCCCTCTTAAGATAGTATCCCCACTGCCTTTCGGGAGCGGGCCGAATGGGGTGCATAACCAGTGATTTGTTATCGATTTCCTTTTTGGCCGTCCAACAAGCAATAACACCCACTCCTAGATTAATAGCCGCCATTGCCTTAATAGCTCCCATATTATCTACAAATATCGATGCTTTATATTTGATCCCTAGACCTGATAAATGCGAATCAAGTATGTTAGAAGTGATTGAGTTATTTCCGTAGATGATGAATCGTTCTTTCTCAAAGTCTTCAGTGTCTTCTGGCTTCACAGAGACCCAGCTATGGTCTGGATGGGTGACAAAACAAAGATTATCTTCTGCAATACTGTGGAATTGATATTCATTCTCTAACTTATTTCTCCTAATCCCAAATACGATGTCTAGCTCGCCTTTATCTAACTTACTAAGTAGATTATTAGTATCTCCCGTGGCAACGAAAACTTCACACCTTTTTTCCGTATCATAGAATTCAGAGAGTGTTGAAGGAAGGACGTATTGGCACTGAGAATGACTAACACCCACCCTAAAAGAAGAATAACCCCAGGTATTCAGGGTTTTAATTTTACCTGCTGCGCCCTCTAGCTGCTTTATAGCAAGCTTAGCGTGATGAAGAAACACCTCTCCATGAGGGGTTAAGATACACTTTTTACTTAGTCTTTCGATTAATTGACACTCCAGTAACAATTCTAACGATTTGAGTGAATGACTCACTGCTGATTGCGTGATATGAAGAATATTCGCCGCTGCTGTGAAAGAACGAGTTTGTTCTAATGCAATAAACACTCTAAGTTGCCGCACTTCTGGAAGTTGAGTCATCTCGGCTAACTTAGCAGTAACTAGACCAACCTAATGAAAATATGATATTTCTCATGTATTTATTGTCTGCGTGGAAACTACTCATCATTATAAGTTCTCTTATTTGGTGAAGCTGGCACTCTTCATGCTCTATTACTAGGTATGAGAGAAGAGTCCGCGGTCGAACGCTCAACACACAATCATCCTAAGGATAAGGCTGTGACAATGAGTGAAATAGGCTATTTTAGATATTCTGCGACTGACACTCGAAGGGAGGTAACAAGTGCTTGAATTATTAGACCCAAAGAGTGTCGATACTCCTGAATCAAATTTGATTGATTCATTACTTACAGAGCAAAAAGAACTCTCTGCTGTAGAGCGCTTTAGCCAACAACATGAAAACATTACAAAGCCGACTCAAGCACCTAGCTACAAAGACCTTATCCCGATCAAAAAACCATCTACAGGTGAGCAATATAGCTTTTCTGTGGACTTGGACAGCTGCACTGGTTGCAAAGCCTGCGTCGTAGCCTGTCATAGTTTAAATGGTCTAGATAAAACCGAATCTTGGAGAGACGTGGGAGAAATCATCAGCCTCGATACCGCGGATAAGCAAACTGTCACCAGCACCTGCCACCACTGTGCCGACCCAGGTTGCCTGACAGGATGCCCAGTAGGCGCCTATGAGAAAATCCCTGATACTGGAATTGTCAGACACCTAGATGATCAATGTATTGGTTGTCAGTATTGCTCACTGAAATGCCCTTATGACGTTCCTAAATATAATAAGGATCTCGGCATTGTTAGAAAATGTGACATGTGCCATGACCGACTAGCAGAAGGAGAAGCTCCAGCTTGTGTGCAGGCTTGTCCTACAGGAGCGATCTCGATCAAGCTCATCACAACTGAGGAAATCCGTGAGAACGCCAAAAAACAATCATCGATCATCGCTGGAGCATTTCGCTCAGATTACACCTACCCATCCACTGTCTACACCAGCTCCAGAGTACTCAGCAGCACCATGACCGCCGCTGATGAGCACTCTCTCCAGCCTTCTCATAAACACACCCCACTTAGCTGGATGCTGATCCTCACCCAGCTGTCTGTAGGGATCTCTGTGGCAGATTTTATGGCTAGGTGGATCGCACCTGAGTGGTCATTAGACCTACAAATCCCACTCACGGTCATCTCAGTCATTTTAGGTTTAGTTGGGCTTAGCAGTAGTGTATTTCACCTAGGTAGCCCACTTGGAGCCTGGAGAGTATTTCTAGGATTAAAAACCTCATGGCTCAGTAGGGAAATCATTCTATTTGGCATGTGGATGCCAGTCTTACTTATCTATGCGGCCATCACTATCGCCTCACAATCCAACATTATTTCTCCAGACTGGCTTCCTCAAAGAGGAAGCTCATGGATTCTTATGAGTGGTTCTGCGGTGCTTACCTTAGGCATTATCTCTGTATTCTGCTCAATCATGGTCTACGTGGATACCAAGCGGGCATTCTGGTCGCTAGGCAAAACAAGCTATAAGTTCGTCGGCACACTTTTACTCGGAGGTACTACTACCCTGTTGCTTTCTTCTCTAGTATTTCATGAACAGACTCCAGGCTCTCTCTGGGTGATTTTTGTCATCGGCTTACTTTGGAAAACATTATCTGAGACCGTCTCACTACTTTACGCCAAGCAGGCAACCTGGTCGATGAGCAAGAAAAGCGCCCTGATTCAGCTACACAGTTTACGCTCCACCCTTCTCGCACGATGGAGCATGATGGCGCTATCGGTCATCGCTATATTGCTCACCATCTACTCCCCACTATTTGCAGTCATCGCTATTCTGGCAATGCTGATTGGTGAGTTCCTAGAACGGCAGATCTTCTTCCAAGCTGTGGTCACCCTTAAAATGCCAGGAAATTTAGAACGATGAAATTGAAAAATAAGTGGTTAAATAAAATCCCTCCGATCATCCAACACACTGGCCCAAAGACAATGCAATTAGTTCGCGCTCAGGGTAAATTTGGGCTTGGACAAGTCCCACATCACAGTGCTCCAGACCAGACAACCAGCATGGTCTGCGGGTTTTGCTCTACGGGTTGCAGTTTAAATATCCACATCAAGGATAATCAGGCAGTCAACATTACCCCTGACTCAGAATACCCGGTAAACATCGGCATGGCATGCCCAAAAGGATGGGAAGCGCTAGAGCCTCTCAAAGCAGACGACCGCGCCACCACTCCGCTACTCAGAAAAAGTAAAGACAGCGAGCTAGAGGAAGTCTCATGGGAAACAGCCATGCAGCACTTTCAAGAGAAATTCAAAGCCGTCCAAGCAACCCATGGTGATGAGTCAGTAGCCTTCATCAGCACCGGACAAATAGTGACAGAAGAAATGGCTTTTCTCGGCGCTCTGGCTAAATTTGGCATGGGCATGAAACATGGTGATGGTAACACTCGCCAGTGCATGGCTACTGCGGTCGTCGCCTACAAACAGAGCTTTGGGTTTGATGCGCCACCCTACACTTATCAGGACTTTGAGCAGTCAGATGTGATCATACTAATCGGCTCGAACCTCTGCATCGCACACCCCATCATGTGGCAGAGAGTTGAGAGAAATAAACTTAACCCAGAGATCATCGTAGTCGATCCCAGGACAACGGAAACTGCGGTAGCCGCCACTCAGCACTACCCTATCATGCCAAAGTCTGACCTGATCTTCTTCTACGGCATCGCTCGCATCTTGATCAAAAACGGCTGGATCGACCAACAATTCATCAACTCTCACACCACAGAATACGAAAATTTCGCCAAACACATAGAACAGTTCACTCCTGAAATGGTGGCGCAACAGTCCGGCATCTCGATTGAAATGTTAGAGAAGTTAGCGCTTACCATCCACAAGGGAGAAAATGTTTCTTTCTGGTGGACCATGGGAGTAAACCAAGGTCATGAAGCCACCCGTACAGCTCAAGCTATCATTAACCTCGCTTTGATGACGGGTAACATCGGCAGAGCAGGAACTGGGGCAAATTCCATCACAGGACAGTGCAATGCGATGGGATCTCGGCTATTTAGTAACACCACTGGTCTGCTGGGTGGCCATAACTTCGCTGATCCAGCTCATAGAGAAAAAGTAGCCCGCATCTTAGAAATAGACGCAGCCTGTATTGCTTCAGAGTCCAGTTTAGCATACGATCAGATCATCCAGGGTATTCACGATGGCAAGATCAAGGGACTGTGGGTCATTGCCACCAATGGTGCTCACTCATGGATTCATCAAGATCGATACAAGGAAGCGATGCAGAAGCTGGATTTTCTAGTCGTGCAGGACATGTATTCCACTGTGGAGAGCGCCGAACACGCAGACCTACTCCTACCCGCCGCTGGCTGGGGAGAAAAAGATGGGGTGTTTATCAATTCGGAAAGACGCATCGGGCTAGTGAAAAAAGTAGCCCTCGCCCCGGGCTTAGCTCTATCAGATTTCAATATTTTCAAACTGGTTGCCCAATACTGGGGATGTGGAGATATGTTTAAGAAATGGAGCTCCCCGGAAAAAGTCTTTCAGCTACTAACAGAAATCACCAAAGGGCAACCCTGCGATATTAGTGGCATTAAAGACTACAAAATGCTGGATGAGGTGAAAGGTATCCAATGGCCCTGCACTGAGGAGGATATTGGCAATCTAGCCATTCAAAATGAAAGAAGACTCTTTGCGGATGGTGAATTCTATCACCCCGATGGCAAAGCTAAATTCATCTTCAGCGACCTCACCCCACTCGCAGAATTAACTAATACAGATTACCCATTTATCCTCCTCACCGGTAGAGGAAGTTCTGCACAATGGCACACTCAAACTAGAACTAAAAAATCAGCGATCCTGAGAAAACTTTACCCTAAGTTTATTTATATCGAGATCCATCCGCTCGATGCAGAAAAGCTCAACATCAAATCTAATCAGGTGATCAACGTTAGCTCCAGGCGTGCCACAGTAGCAGCGACTGCCTACATTTCTACCTCCGTGCAAACAGGGCAGATCTTCATGCCCATGCACTACGCTAAAGCAAACCGGCTGACCCATGGCTCGTTTGACCCCTACTCACGTCAGCCCAATTACAAATACTGTGCAGTGAATGTTACTTTGTAGATCAATACATTCGAATCGCTAATTGATTAGATGAGACAGATTCATGGGAGATGGTTCATCATTTGCTCTATTGGGATTGTTATAATTAACAACACATACTATGAAAAATAAAAAATTTACCACCGTGATGACGACAGCGGCATTTGCTGTCATAAGCTCATCATTACTGTCCGCTGATCAGCTAGACGTTGAGAAAAGCTCACTGAAGTTCGGCTTTATTAAACTGACAGACTGCGCACCATTAGTGATCGCAAAAGAGAAGGGCTTCTTTGAGGCAGAGGGTTTACAAGTGGAAGTTGTCGCCCAGCCAAACTGGAAGACCTTACTCGATAACGTGATTTCTGGGGATCTCGATGGAGCACACATGCTATCAGGACAACCAATTGCTGCTACGATTGGATTTGGAACCAAGGCGCACATCGTCACATCCTACACAATGGATCTAAACGGAAACGCAATCACAGTCTCGAATGACATTTGGAGCAAGATGCAGGAAAATGACCCAAAGCTAGACTCACCGACTCCCCCACATCCAATTAAAGCAGACTCACTTGTTCCTGTGGTAAAGGAAATTCTAGAGAATGGCGAGAAGCTTCAAATGGGGATGGTTTTCCCAACTTCGACTCACAACTATGAGCTAAGATACTGGCTCGCATCAGCAGGCATTCATCCAGGTATGTATACGAAGTCTGACACAGGCGGCAGAACAGGAGCACAAGTTGAACTCTCTGTTACACCTCCACCGATGATGCCAGCTACTCTAGAGAGTGGTAACATACAGGGCTACTGCGTGGGTGAACCCTGGAACCAGCAGGCAGTTGCCAAAGGCATCGGTGTCCCAGTCACAACTAACTACGATATCTGGAAGAATAATCCAGAGAAGGTATTCGGTGTTTCTAAGAAGTGGGCAGATGCAAATCCTATCACAAACGTTGCAGTTACCAAGGCGCTGATTATGGCTGGTAAGTGGCTCGATGCTACAGATACAGATGGTAAATTAATAAACAGAGAAGAAGCGGCACGTATTCTATCAAAATCAAACTACGTGGGTGCTGATTATGATGTGATTAAGAATTCTATGACCGGGTTCTTTATGTTCCAAAAAACCGACAAACGTAATATGCCAGACTTCAATGTCTTCTTCAAATACCACTGCACCTACCCGTGGTATTCTGACGGGATTTGGTTCTTAACTCAGATGCGTCGATGGGGACAGATCTCTGATGTGAAGAGCAAGCAATGGTACATCGAAACTGCTAAAAAAGTCTACCAGCCTAAGGTCTACTTAGCTGCTGCAAAGCTTCTGTTGGATGAAGGTAAGATCACTGAGTCAGACGTGCCTTGGAAAACTGACGGGTTTAAGCCTGTGACTAAAGAGTTCATTGACGGTTTAGAATACGATGGGAAAGAGCCAATCAAGTATCTCAATAGCCATAAAATTGGCAATAAAGATCCTGAGTAAAATTAAAACTTCAGTTATAATCAGTCATACCCCAGTAGGGATACGGCTGGTTTTATTCGTAGTGATGCATTCACTTTTATTTATCGATGAACAATATTAATAGTTACCATGACTGCCAATATTTAAAGTGGCATGAAGGATGCTAATACGTAGGCATTACATTTGTCATTATGGAAAAAATTAAGTATTTATTACTCAAAACTATAGATATCACAGGACTAACGTTTCTCGCTCCAGTGGTTAGATTATGTTACAGAGAAGAGCCTCAGGTGCAGCTTAAAAAAATAGGCCAATGGATCATAGTCCCTTTGATTGCTGTATTTATTGCGCTGTTCATTATTTATGATGGATTCATTGTTGATACATTCAAAACTAAGGCTGGAAAATTACCCACCTCGAGTAAGATCTATTCCTCTTATAAGTCTATTGACCAGCTTCATGATGACGAATTGGCAAAGCAGAGAGCTTATCATTTATCTGGCGAGGAACGAGTGGAGGCACTTAATGCTGTGGATGAGAAAATCAGCTCAGCAGAAGAAAGTCTAAAACTAGCGACACAGGCTGTTAAAGATGAACAGAAAATTACTGATAGAGAAAAAGCTAAGAAAGTTGCCCCAGCTGAGGCAGAATACGCGAAACTGAAAGAGGATATTAAAGCAGCTGCGGCTTTGAGAGATGAAGAACTTAGACTTCTTTCTGAAAGCGTTACTCCTGGTGATGGTGCCGCAGCTCAGAAACTGTTAGAACGTGTTCGTGCTGATAACGCTCAAGACTCACTAGACACAGAAGCACGTAACCTAGCCAAAGAGAAGACAAACAGTATCCGTTTAGAGCCGTCCCCAGAACTTGCAGAGCGCAAAACTGAAGAAACTTATCACGTAGAAAGACTCGCGTTTTTAAAAATATATAAGCAGTTACTTTCTAGTAAAAACAAGTCGCTCGTTATTGATGAGAAAAAGGAAAAAATAGCCGCCTATGAGACAGAACTTTCAGTATTGACCGGTGCGGACGCTCTTAAGAAAGCAAAGTCAATCGTGAGGCAGGAAAGCGTGATGGGCAACAAAAAGGAATCTGAATATGCTGGCTCTAAAACAATCTGGTATCAAGTGGAACGTTCTATCCTTTGTGTATTTACAGGATTTCTCATCGGCTCAATTATAGCAATACCAATGGGAATATTCTGTGGATTGAATAAGACATTCATGGCGATAATGACTCCATTCATTGCGATATTTAAGCCTGTATCCCCTATCGTTTGGCTCCCTATTATATTAATCGTGGTGATGGGTGCATTCCCAAATCCAGACAAGCATCCATTCATGGAGTTCCTCGCTGAATTACCCCTCATCGGAGTTTACAAGATCAATCCGGCATTCATGGCATCAGCGGTTACAGTCGCACTCTGTTCTCTTTGGGCGACGATGGCGAATACTGCGCTAGGAGTTGCTAGCATCGATAAAGATCATATGAATGTGGCACGTGTGCTAAAGTTGGGCTTCTGCGCCAGGCTCTTTAAGATCATCATCCCATCTTCATTACCTCTGATTTTTGCTGGTCTTAGAATTTCATTGGGAGTCGGTTGGATGGTTCTGATAGCAGCAGAGCTACTCTCGTCATCTGAGGGTATTGGTAAATTCGTCTTTGATGAGTTCAACAACGGTTCTTCAGACTCATTGGCCAAGATGGTCGTGGTAGTGTTCATCGTCGGTATCATCGGTCTAATCCTTGATCGAATCATGATTATCTTCCAGAGATTAGTATCGTTTGAGGGGTCCGCAGCTACTATTTAACGTGAGAGTATAGAATATTATTATGTCCTTTTTAGAACTAACAAACGTGGATGTATCATTCGGTCCACCGTCAAACCAAGTCGATATTTTAAAGAATATTAATCTCAGCGTTGAAGAAAATGAGTTTGTCGCTGTGATTGGATTTTCTGGCTCCGGTAAATCGACACTGATGAACTTGCTCTCGGGCTTACAAATGCCAAGTAATGGCAGCTCTAGTTTTAAAGGTTCCTCAATTAAAGAACCCGGTCCAGAGCTAGGGATGATGTTTCAGAACTACTCACTGTTACCATGGCTATCCGTGGGGGATAATGTGAAACTAGCTATTAACAGAGTGTTTCCTAAACTGAGTAAAAGTGAAGTGCATGAGAAAATGCTGCACTACGTGATGATGGTGAAGCTAGATCATGCTGTAGATAAAAAACCTCATGAACTATCAGGCGGAATGCGGCAACGTGCCTCACTATCTAGAACTTTATCACTTGATCCAGAAGTATTACTGCTCGATGAACCCTTATCAGCGCTGGATGCCTTGACGCGCTCAGAACTGCAAGATCAAATCCTAAATATTTGGGGAAATGATAAAAGAACAGTCGTCATGATCACTAACGATGTTGATGAAGCCGTCTTAATGGCAGATAGAATAGTTCCCCTGACGATGGGACCAGGAGCCACATTATCTAAAGAGTTTATCGTAAACATAGACAGACCTAGAGATCGTCACACACTCAATGATGACCCTGAATTCATGCGTCTCAAGTCTGAGATAACAGCATTCATGCTAGGGCTGAACAAGGAAAATAAGGAGCTCAAAACTGAGAGTAAGGTGACTATGCCAGACGTGAGACCGAAAGATTTTAGTTTACCTAGCGGAGCGATTAAGTTCTCTCATCTTCAAAAGAAATAAATAACACCAAAAGGTTAGCAACCGCTCCTCCACTTAAAAAAAACTAACCCAAATCAATTTTATGTCAGTGAAAGAAAATTCCCAGTTCGTCGAAATTTCCAACCTCGTTAAAGAATATCCGAATCCCTATGGTGATGATTTCAGAGTCGTTGAAGATTTTAATTTAAAAATCAAAGAAGGCGAGTTCATCTCACTCATTGGTCACTCTGGCTGTGGTAAATCTACCGTTTTAACTATGCTATCTGGATTAAATGAAATCTCTGGTGGTGGTATTATTTTAGCTAATAAGGAGATCGATGGGCCTGGCCCAGATAGGGCAGTTGTATTCCAGTCGCCTTGTTTGATGCCTTGGATGACGGCACATGAAAACGTGATGCTTGGCGTGAAAAACGTCTATCCCCACGTCAGTAAACAAGAGCGAAACCAGATCGTGGAATATGCATTATCTATTGTAGGACTTGGCGATGAAATGAAAAAGTTTCCCAGAGAAATGTCTGGCGGCATGCAACAGAGAGTGGGCATCGCGAGAGCGATAGCTCTGCAACCTAGAGTCCTGTTACTCGATGAACCATTCGGAAGACTAGACTCACTCACACGGATGGAACTTCAGGATGTAATTATTGATATACTAGCGAAAGAGAACCTCACTGCAATGATCGTTACACATGACGTGGATGAGGCGGTATTTATGGCTGACAGATGCGTCATGATGTCGAATGGGCCCAAAGCTGGCGTCGGCGAGATTCTTGAAATTGATTTCCCTAGACCTCGAAACCGCAAGGAAGTCTTTGATGACCCGAAGTTCTTTGCCTATAGAGAACACTTATTGGCATTCCTAGAACAACGTTCCACTATGAAAGGAAAATCTAGAGTATTCGAAAACGGCGAGACGCTAGGTTTTATGGATAATTACGAAATAGAGTCTCTTCGTGATGAACATGAGAAAGCCAATATTACCGTTGGTTCAACTCACTAAAGTTGCTATGTTAAACACATGGATATCACCGTTAGCACGCCAGCATTAATTTTCCCAGCTGTAAGCTTATTGTTTCTTAGCTATACGAACCGCTTCTTAGCCCTGTCGTCACTGGTCCGTCGCCTCCACAGCGAGTGGCAAGATGGTGACAGAGACGCCGTCTTATTAGCTCAAATTAAAAACCTTAGTAAGCGCCTAACACTCATTAGATTGATGCAAATGAGCGGTGCACTCAGCCTGCTCTCCTCGGTTATTTCTATGATTTCACTCTTTCTAGGATTCACTCTTTTAGGTGAGATTGCGTTTGGCACAGCACTAGTCGTTATGCTTATTAGTCTAATAGCCTTAGTAGTAGAAAGCGCAGTCAGCGGAGGAGCACTCAGGATCATGCTCGATCAAGCAAGTAAAAGCCATAACACCTAACGCACAAAAACGATGAAGCCAACAATCACGATACAATACTGCACCGGCTGTCGCTGGCTCTTACGCGCCAGCTGGAACGCTCAAGAGCTACTCACAACTTTCGAAAGTGACCTAAAAGGCGTCACCCTCACACCCTCTGGTGCTGGAGGAGTCTACATTATCAGCGTCGATGACAAAATCATTTGGGACAGAAAGGAAAATGGCTGTTTTCCAGAGATGAAGGAGCTAAAGCAACTAGTACGCGACTGCATCGCCCCAGACAAAGACTTAGGTCACAGCGACGCAAACTAATGAATAGGGATCGCTTAAAATAAAAAGGCCCTTCAAAGTGAAGGGCTATATGAAGATAAAAATACCGAGAACAGGAATCGAACCTGCACGTCCTAAGACACCTGAACCTAAATCAGGCGCGTCTACCAATTCCGCCATCTCGGCTTTATCTTCGGGCGGCAAACTAACGAATTTCTAAAAATTTGCAACACTTTTCTGCTAATAATAAACAATTAGTTTCCGACTAAGCAAACGCTTTCATAAAACAAACCTCAAGCGCCAGTGCTTCACTGACATTAGTCTCAAACAGCCCGCGTAATTCCTCCATCGCGTCCATTCTCAGCAACAGAGATTCTAAGCTTTCTTTCGCGGCAGCCTCTGCCATCGCAGCTTCGTGTTGGACGAAGTCTAGCCTGGTTGCACCAGACTTGATTCTTACCAGATCGCCTAGCCAAAGGATGAGAAGATCGATAAATTTAGAGCGCTCGAAGAGGTAGTCACTATGGGTCAGACATTCATAGTGCTTCTCTCTATCTTTCAGCCACTCGCCATCAGTGGTGTTTTTGTAATGATCCTGCTCTTCCTTAAGCGAGGCCTCGTAGACCTTCCCAATAGCTAGTTTTCTCTTATTTAAAATGGAGGCAAACACAGACTTGATCGTCAGAGCGCGGGAGACGGAGTTAAACCCGATCTTGGCATTTCTGAGTAGTGTGTTTAGCATTTCCTTTTCCCCTTCCATTACTTCTCGCACATCATTTTCTGCGATCAGCGGGATGTTCACACAGCGAGATAAAATGGTGCTGAGAAGTCGCTCAGGGCTCGCGGTCAGTAAAAACAAGATCGATCCATCCGGCGGTTCTTCCAGGGTTTTAAGAAAGGCATTTGCCGCTTCTTTGCGCATCCGGTCTGCGTCCACGATCACTCCCACCTTGTATTTCCCTTTGCGAGCGGTCTTAAAAAAGGACTTTTCAAGTTCTCGCATAGCATCCACAGAGATGATCCTAGATTTCATCTGTGGGCGGACTATTCTTACTAGTTCGCCTTCTAATTCTTGTAAATTTTGGGCCTCTGGCTGGCTCTGAGGTGTATCACCCGCTTCTTTCGTTTCGCCAAAGAGATCAAACATGTCGTCACCACCGCCTTCGCCCGCCTCTTGGCTTCCCTCTTCACGGTTGATGAGGTTGATCACTCTGGTAGTTAGAGATTCCACCCCAGCATGCTTAGTTCCCGAGATGATAAACGCATGTCCCAGCCTGCCTTTCTCATGAGCAAATTCTATTAGTCCAAATGCCTTATCTTCTGTGTATGCCATCGCAATGACAATTCACCATAACTCGCCAACACTGGCAAGCGCCATCAGCCAGTAATTTAGCTGATGCTTTCATTTACCAGTATCACGCAAATCCGACTTGACCTGCGGGGTTTATAGGTCAATAATCTGAATTGCCCGCAAATGAGCTATAATATGTAAATGCATTGAAACAAAAATTATATTCTGCGCGTAACATCACTGAGCACTCTTGCTCGCAATCATTTTAACACTTTTCAAGAATAGCACCCACTCATGTTTTCAAAAATTTTTGGCCGTTGGTTCGCCAACGACATCGGTATCGACCTCGGTACTGCTAACACCCTCGTCATCGTCAAGGACCAAGGCATCGTTCTACGTGAACCATCAGTAGTCGCCGTCAAGGCTGGCACCAACATCGTCCTAGCAGTCGGTGATGATGCCAAGCGTATGCTGGGGAGAACTCCTGGCGACATCGTGGCCATCCGACCACTAAAAGATGGAGTCATCGCAGACTTCGAGGTCACTGAAGCGATGCTCAGACATTTCATCAAAAAGGCGAATAACAACAGACGCTCGAACCCACGTGTGGTCATCGCCATTCCATCTGGTATTACTGAAGTGGAAAGACGCGCAGTCCGCGAAAGTGCTGAGCAGGCAGGAGCCCGCGAGGTCTTCCTCATCGAGGAACCTATGGCCGCCGCGATCGGAGTGGGCCTCCCAGTCCAAGAAGCATCAGGCTGTATGATCGTCGACATTGGCGGGGGAACCACTGAAGTTGCCCTCATTTCACTCGCTGGTATCGTTTATAGCCGATCTGTCCGAACTGCGGGCGACGAGCTTGATGAGGCGATCATTTCTTACATGAAGCGCGCTTACAATCTGATGATCGGTGAGCGTACCGCAGAGGAAATTAAGATCCGTCTTGGCTCAGCCATTGAATTGCCTAAGGAACTTACGATGGATGTTAAGGGCCGTGACCTCGTAGCCGGACTGCCCAAGACGATGAAAATATCCTCTGAGGAAATCCGCGAAGCCATCGCAGATCCCCTCTCAACCATCATCGATGCTGTTCGTACCACGCTAGAACGCTGTCCGCCTGAACTGGCAGCGGACCTCGTGGATCGCGGACTCACGCTCGCTGGTGGTGGAGCCCTGCTGAAAGGTCTAGACAGACGTCTCAAAATGGAAACTGGACTCCCAGTCCACATAGCAGATGACCCACTTAGCGCTGTGGCAGAAGGAACCGGTAAGGCACTACAGGAAATCAACTTCCTCCGTCGTGTCACCAATATGGAATAATCCATTTTCTTTAGTAAAACCTACCTCTAAAGAAAAACTTACCTCTAGCTTTTTAAACCTAGCACATGAAACCGCTAAATCTCGTCACATTATTAGTCTTCCTCGCAGCCTCCGCATGGGCGCTGACAAGGAGTGAGACAAGTGTGCGCCAGATTCAGAAAGGCTACTACACCATCATCAGCCCATTCGTAGCGAGTGGCTCTGCCATGGAGACTAAGATCCGCGCATTCGATGATCAACTAGAACACTCACAAACCCTCTCAATGAAACTAAATCTAGCTGAGACTGAGCTAGTAACATTGAGTACAGAAATCAAGTATTTGCAGACATTGGAGAAAGAAAACGTCCAGCTCCGCGCCGCACTAGATTTTAAAGAACGCACCCCTTTCAGCGTAATCGCTGCAAAAGTCATACGCCGCAAACCCTCGAACTGGTGGGAAACCGCCCATATAGATCGAGGCGAACATCACGGAATAAGCCCAATGCTTGCCGTGATCGCTGCTGAAGGACTCGTTGGCAAGGTAGACCGACCTGACTACGAGACCTCAACTGTGATTTTGCTAACTGATGAAGCATGCCAAGTATCTGCAAAGGTAGTTGGCACTCATGAGTTCGGCATCCTCAGCGGACAGAGAGCACAGAATGGAGATAATCCCATGCTGCGCTTACGTTACCTGTCCAGAGATTCAAATGTCAAAGTAGGACAGAAAGTCATTACCACTGGTAAGGGCGAACTGTTCCAGAAAGGCATTGCCCTAGGTATCATCATAGATGTTACGCGGGGTGCTCTCTATACTGAAGCACAGGTGAAACCAGCAGTGAACTTTACGGATATAGAAACCGTCTTTGTTCTCAAAAAGTGATCCGATACCATATCAGCATCTTCATCCTCGTCCTACTGGCCTGCATTCTTCAGCAGTTTCTGCCAGCGGTGACAGGTATGTACGATGCCCGGCTCCACATTCTCCCACTCACTTTTCTCTGCTGCGTGGTTACAGTCGGATTCTCACCCATGCTCATCCTCGCCTTTCTCTGCGGCTTCATCTGGGATGCGCAGAATACGCTCGGAAGCCCTGGTGGAGATCTCACTATTTACACTGCTCCCGCTGACCAGATTCGTTTCGGCTATTCCATCATTCTCTACTTCGTCATGGGCATCATCATGCAGGGATTTCAGCCGCTATTCCGCAAGGGAGTCTGGCAACTCTCAGCCATCGTCACTGGCTTCGCCACCTTTTTCTATCTGCTCTCAGAATATCTACTTATCAATGTTGTGCGCGGTGAATTCTACTTTCCTACCAGAGTCTTCTACCAGATCTGGATCTCGGCAGCCATCACAATGGTTTGCTCACCACTGTTGTTTTTCATTCTCTTTAAGTTAGCCAATCTCTTCGACCACACCATCCGCTACGATGGACTAAAAAAACGCTACTTCCGCTTCCAAAAATCAGAGGAAGAAGAGCACGTTTAAACTCTTAACTATTCTCATCTAACTTCGATTAAAACCAACACCAGTCATGGCAACACCGCGATTCAGATATAGACTCTACATCCTCACCCTACTTATTCTAGTAGGGACAGGAGTCCTGTTGACGCGCCTCTATGACTTCCAGATCAAAAATACAGACCATTACCGCGAAAAAGTACCATCCAATAAGACCGTAGAAGTCCGTGAGCCAGGAACCCGTGGTGATATCAAGGACCGCTATGGAATCAACCTCGCACAGAACAAACTCTCCTATATCGTTTACTTTAACCTCGCTGAAATCCACAAGGCTTACCTAGCCAAGCCAGATAAAAATGGCGAGCCACGTAACACCCTCAAGCGCACCGTTCTAGTCAGCAGAAGTGGCTCTAAGAAAAAGATCCAGCGCATCGATATCGCGGGGATGGTCAATGAAATGATTAGACCTCAGTTAGCGGAATACAACTTAGACGCAAACTACAGCGCCAAGGCAATGGAATCTCACTACATCACCCACGGTGGATTAGTCCCCTTCGTTTACCGTAAGGATCTCACTTATAAAGAATTTGCCAAATACGCAGAACAAAATCTTCAGCTACCTGGAGTCTACATAGACGTAGCACCGTCACGCGAATACCCTTATGGAGCACTCGCTTCTCATGTATTAGGATTTATCAAACCATGGAAAAAAGGCGATATCCCAGACGGTTATCTTCACTATATAGGAGATCCCTTCGGCGAAGATGGTATTGAGAAATCCATGAATGACCAACTCACTGGTCACGAAGGGATCAAGACCATCCTCAAGAACGACAAAGGGAAAACTCTAGGAGTAGTTGACTACCAGCGCCCTGCAAAAGGCACAGACATTTACCTTACGCTCGATGCTAGACTCCAGCAAATCACCGAATCTATCTTGCAACATTACGGAGTCGGTAAAGGAGCCGCAGTCATCATGGACCCCAACACGGGTGAGATCATCGCCATGGCTTCTGTGCCTAACTATGACCCCAATGACTTCATCCCAAGTATTACCGAAGAACGCTACTCAGTTTACCGTGAAAATAAGGCAGTGCCTCTTATGAACCGTGCTATTTCAAACTTTGCACCAGGATCCACTCTCAAACCCCTCGCTGCCATCGCCGGCTGCAAGAACGGCATGCACCGCGCCACATGCAACTGCACCGGCTACACCCATTACGGAAAAACGTCTATCGGCTGTTGGAAGACGGCTGGTCACGGCACGCTCGCCCTCGCCGCCTCACTCCAGCGTTCATGTAATCCCTACTTCATGAATATCGCTAATAAAATAGGCTACAAAAAAATGGTAGAGACCTACCAGATGCTCGGCCTCGGTAGACAGTCAGGTATCCGCCTGCCACGTGAAAACTCAGGAGTAGTCCCAGGCAGTAGTCGCTGGGAGAAACGCTTTCCAGACGAGACAATGACCGACGCCTTCACCGGTATGATGAGCATCGGCCAAGGTTACTGCCAAGCCACCCCGCTCCAAGTAGCCTCCTTCATTTCTACCATCGCCAATGGTGGGAAATACTACCAACCTCGAATTATCCTCAAATCAAAAAATGAACTCATTAGAGAAGAACATTCCTTTAAAGAACCAGTAAAAATAGACCTGCTCCAAGAAGGGCTCACCAAAGAACACCTCGAAACTATTCGCTACGGCATGAGACTCGCGGCCAATGCCAGAGGCGGCACTGCTGGCAGAGCTAAGCCAGATACAGAAGGCGTCATCATCGGAGCCAAAACCGGAACCGCACAGACCACTGACAGAGGCATAAAGACCCACGTCGCCTGGACTGCTGCATTCGCACCTTATGAGAATCCACGCTACGTTGTCGTAGTTGCAGTCAAGCGCGGTGCTAGCGGTGGTAAAGTAGCTGGTCCACTGGTGAAGCTCATTCTGGAATCTCTGTTCGAAATAGAAAAAGGGAAGAACGTTAAGCTTCATAAAACTAAATCATACCCAGGACACATGAACCTCATCGAAGAAACAATCATTCCAGAAGACTCTAATATAGCATCCTATTTCGTGGACGGCGAAACTGGCGACGAAGCCAGCGCAGTGACAATCATCAAACCTAAACGCAACCCAAACTCAGATACAAATTTAAACTCACCCGTGCCATCCATCACCCCAGAAGTCGATTCTCGTGGCTCGGTCAAACCTAAGAAAAAGCCCAGAGTCATCAAGCCTGCGCGTGACCCCAACTTAAACTAAAATTTACAACTAACCAATTTATTAACCTTATTAACCTTATTAAAAAACTATAACCAACAATTTATTATGATCACAAAAATTAAACAAGCATTCGGATTTAGCAACAGCGACCCAGACCCTACCAAGGGCGTCACTCTCGTCATTAACTCAGAGAAACTCGAACGTCGGGTCGCTCTATTAGAAAATAATAGCCTAGAAGAATATAATGTGGAGCGCGAAGGTGAGGCCAATATCGTAGGCGGCATCTTCAAAGGAACCGTGAAAAACATCGAACAAGGGCTCAAAGCCATGTTCGTGGATATCGGCATGGACAAGAACGCATTCCTCCACTTCTGGGATGCTATCCCAGCCGCACTCGATGGTGGACTAGAGGAAATACAGCGCGAAGGCAGACCAAAAAAGAAGAAAAAAAAAATCACCTCCAAGGATATCCCTAGTATCTACCCTATCGGCTCAGAAATCCTCATCCAAGTCTCTAAAGGACCAATCGGCAACAAAGGTCCACGCGTAACCACAAATGTCTCACTTGCAGGTAGATATCTCGTCCTCATGCCATTCTCTGAGCAGTTCGGTATCTCCAGAAAAATCGACGAACCGAAGGAACGTCAACGTCTTCGTCGTATCATGCAGAAGCTACAAGTCCCAGAGGGCATGGGCATCATTATGCGCACCGTATCCATCGGCCAGCGTGCACGCCATTTCGTGCGGGATCTAGCCATGCTACTCGAACAGTGGAATGACATCGAGACTAAGCGCGACTCTAAGAAAGCACCAGTAATCGCATTCCAAGAGCCAGGACTCATCGAGCGTACCGCCAGAGACTTCCTAACCGATGAGGTGGATCAGGTAATCTGTGATGACCTCGAGACCACAGAATTCATGCGGGAAATCGCCGGAAAAGTATCCCGCAGAGCCAAACGCCGCATCATCCACTACCCTGCAAAACAATCTATCTTTGAGAAAATAGGCATTCAGCGCAAGATCGACGAGGCATTCCACCGCCAAGTCTGGCTTCCCTGTGGCGGCTATCTCGTCATCGATGAGACAGAAGCGCTCATCGCTATCGACGTCAACACCGGCCGTAACAAAGGCTCTAAAGACGTAGAAAAAATGATCACCGAAACGAACCTCGAAGCTGCAGAAGAAGTCGCACGCCAGCTGCGTCTTCGTAACATCGGTGGACTAGTCGTAGTAGATTTCATCGACATGCGCCATCGCAAGGACCAGCAAGCAGTCTTCCGCGTCATGAAGGAGAGGCTCAAGCGTGACAAAGCGAAGACCCAAGTCATGCAGATCTCCGCTATCGGACTCATGGAAATGACCCGTCAACGACTCAGTGAATCACTCCGTGATGCCATGTATGAGCCATGTAGCTACTGCCAAGGAAAAGGCAGAGTCAAAACCACCATGACCATGTCAGTAGAAATCCAGCGTAAACTCAACACCGTCATCCAAAGAAATGAAGACGAGTATGGCGACCTTATCGTACTAGTAAATTCAGAAGTTCTCAACCGTTTCAAAAAGGAAGACTCAAAAATCCTCATGGAACTAGAACGCAGCCATAACGGCCGACTCATCTTCCGCACCGATGCTAGCCTCCACAGAGAGAAATTCGCCATCATCGATGCCGCAACTGAGAAAACGATCGTCCAGCTTTAAGTTAGTCTAAGTCTAACAAAACCATCCGTAGACCACGTCATGCCTAAGAAAGAGCCAAAGCCAAAGACCATCGAGGCTGAAGTAGAAGTCGTTTCCTCCACTAAGAGTAACAAACCCAAGCCAGCGAAACCAGCTACTAAGACCCAGCAAGCGGATAACCCGTTCGCTGGTATGGGTGGCATGGGTGGCACCGGTGGTATGCCAGACCTCTCTGCGATGTTTGGCAAAAACGGCATGCCCGATCTCTCCAAGATCCCGGGCCTCTCATTGCGTCAAAGACTTACCTTTAAAATAGTAGGCCTGCTCTCCAACCCAAGGCTAAGGTTCCTCAAAAGCAAATGGAGCATTCCGCTATGGGGACTCCTCGCTGTATTAGCCCTTACCATTATCCTAGCCGCGAGCTTCATCTTCCTTATCTTCAAGCTCCTGAAAACCGTCCTCACTCCCTACATCAATATCTTCAGAAAAAAAGGAAAAGCCTAGAGACACATGATTGGTTCAATTCTCCTACTCATAGTCCCACTTCATGATCCATGGGTCGTCAGTTTGTTTTTGGAGGGTTTTGAGCCGCTGTTTTCTCTCCTCTAGTTTCTTAGAATAAGCAGGATCATTAGCTAGGTTTTTTGATTCGGATGGATCATTTTCTATATCGTAAAGTTCAAATTCTGGTCGTTGGATATAGGATTCTACGCTGCGGTTTCCATACTTGGCTTGCTTACCTTGCTGGTATTGTGCTTGCCAGCTAGATGCTGCCCATAGGTCAGAAGCGAATGGATAAGGCAGTGGTGAGGCGATGTTCCAGATGAGCTTGAATTGTCTACCACGGACGGTGCGCATCGGGTAGTACATCTGGATCTCATGAAAGGTGTGCGAGCCTAATATCTCATCCCATCCTTGGACATCCTCTATCTCTAACAAATTCAGCCAGGAGCGACCGTGATACTTTTTAATTTCCCCACCTGGATTTTCTCCTTTGCCTAGTTTCTCCACTGGAAGCAGTTTTTTCGGTGCTTGCTTGGCGGCATTCAAACCACCTGCTGCATCCAAGATAGTAGGCGTGATGTCAGTGTGGGAGATCATTGCATTGCAGACCACACCCTGTTTTTTCTGCCCAGGCATACGGACGATAAACGGAACGCGTAACCCCGCTTCATAGACCGTGGTCTTAGCTCCGGGAAATGCCATTCCGTGATCAGCAGTGAAAATAATCATAGTGTTATCATACTTCTTAGCTTTCTTCAGCGCAGCCACCAGTCGTCCTAGCGCGATGTCGGTGCGGCTACAACTCTGGTAATATTGTGCTATCTCTCGGCGGCACTCCATAGTATCTGGAAGGTAGTCAGGCACGATCACTTGCGCAGGATCATATACCGTTTCTTCAGTCCCGGGGTAAGTTTTTCCTACTGGCGGATTTCCAAATAGGTTGGGCTTTAGTCTCTCCGGAGCTGTCTGATCTTTCCTTTGGCTCCTGTGCGGATCATTAGTAGCAAAGTAGAGGAAGAAAGGTTTATCAGAATTCTCATCGAACAGTGGCTTGCATTTTTCTACCCAAGCCGGGCTGTTGTGACCATGACCAACAGCGATGTATTGGTCAAACTGGTAAACCTTTTCAGGAGCAACATGGAGCTTGCCTATCTGAGCAGTGCGGTAGCCGAGCTCTCTGAGCTGATTTGGCAAACTAATCGCGGCACATTTTGAGAATGTTTCAAATTTATGAAAATGATGGGTGTGCCCGTATTGCCCATTCGCATGATTATGAATGCCTGTGAGAATCACAGATCGGCTAGCGGAGCATGAGGCCGTGGTAGCGAATGCATGGGTGAATCGCGTGCCCTCTTCAGCAAGTTGATCTAGATAGGGAGTCTGTATCAAAGCAGAGCCATAGCAACCCGCAATGGGGCTTTGGTCATCAGTGACGAAGAGAATGATGTTCGGCTGCTTAGCTGACAAGGATGAGGTAACGCCGACAATGGCACAAATGAGAGTGGTTAGATAGTTCAATATATACTTCATAAATTTTACTCCACACCACTACCTCATCTTAGTATTGGTAGACGGCCACAGCCATTTGACTACTTTACCGTCTTTGATAAGTGCTTTAGCTTCAAGTTTTTGTTCATCGAAAATAGTGTCTGCTTGGTAGGTGACCATGCCTACCTCGTAAGTTCCACCATCGAGCTGCTCTACGCCTGCTCGTTTCCAGTCCAATACTTGATCGAAAGCAAATTCATTCACTTCGCCAGCTTTCACTGAACTCTTGAGGATATTCATAAATGCTAGCTCACTGAGCTTCACTACTGGCTCATCTATTGGCTCATCTACGGCTCTATTGATCACTGGATCTGGTTCTCTAACAGTCATAGGAATAGCTGGCGTTGGTTGCTCTTCCACTTCTGGCTTGATTACCTCAGGCACTGTATCTTCTGTGGCGATGTCTTCCTTTTTATCCTCCCCTGACTCAGGCTCTACTTTACCTGTCTTTTTAACCTGCCCTTCTTTGTAGCGATCACTGAGGGAAGATTCTGCTATCATATTGGAATCCACGAGCGAAGGCAAAAGCATGGGGTGCACCACATACCCGATGCCAGCGAACACGAAGCAAAGTAAAAAACTAGATAGATTCATGGCTCTATATCAACACCATTTACCCCCTATTTGACCAGCGAATTCTTGATTTAAATGCATAGAAATGATTAATTTCATCCTAATCTCATACTAACATTGACCGACACTAACCTTTAGACGCACAATCTCCACATGTCAGACACTACTAAACGCCTCTTTCTACTCGATGGAATGGCACTCGTTTACCGCGCACATTTCGCGCTGATCAGGAATCCCATCATGAACAGCAAAGGAATGAACACCTCGGCGATCTTCGGATTTATGAATACCATGCTCGAAATCATCGATAACCACGCTCCCACTCATCTCGGCGTGGCATTTGATACCAAGGAGCCAACTCCTAGACATAAAATTTTCCCCGCCTACAAAGCACAGCGAGATGCGATGCCAGAGGATCTCGCTGCCGCCATCCCAGAGATAAAACGTCTCCTTAAGGCGTTCAACATTCCTGTCGTCGAGATACCGGGATTTGAAGCAGACGACATCATCGGCACCATGGCCAAGCAAGCAGATGATGAGGGTTCATTCCACACCTTTATGGTTACGCCAGATAAAGACTTCGCCCAGTTAGTGAGTCCTACCACCACAATGTGGAAGCCGGGTCGTAAGGGCTCTGATGTGGAGATGCTTGATGTGGCCGCTATTCTTGAGAATTGGGAAATTGAACGCGTCTCACAAGTCATCGATATCCTCGGACTCTGGGGTGATGCTGCTGATAATATCCCGGGAGTTCCTGGGATAGGCGAAAAGACGGCGAAAAAACTTATCAAACAATTTGGATCGATAGAGAAACTGTTAGAATCTACCGATCAGCTCAAAGGGAAACAGAAAGAAAACGTCGAAAATAATAAAGAGCAAGCGATGCTGTCTAAAGAGCTAGTCACCATCATTCTAGATGTTCCTGTCACTACCACCTTTGATGATCTACTACTGCATAATCGTGATGACGAAGCGATCCAGAGCCTGTTCACTGAATTTGAATTCAACGCACTCGGCAAGCGTCTCTATGGAAATGACTACAACTCTGGCAGAGGCCACAGCATTACCACTGATAGTGATGACCACGTCCACGCGGAACTGAAATCACTGACTGATCTCAAGACCAGCTACACGCTTATCGATACTCCCGCAGCGCTGAAAAAACTTACCTCTAATCTTAACAAACAAGACCTATTCTGCTTCGATCTCGAGACCACATCTCTCAACCCTCGTATCGCTAAGCTGCTCGGATTTGCAATAAGCTGGAAGAAGCACGAGGCCTACTTCGTCACCCCTACTGATGCGCTACCACTGCGCGTCATCGTCGAATACCTTACCCCTGCACTCACCTCAAAGGCCACCAAGATAGGTCACAACCTTAAATATGATCTTTCTGTCCTGCTCGCTCAAGGCATAGAAATCCACGGCCCATACTTCGACACCATGCTCGCCCATTCTCTCGCAGAACCAGACCAGCGACATAGCATGGATTATCTCGCGGAGAGATTCCTCGGTTACACCACCATTAAGCTCGCCGATCTAGCAGAAGCCTATCAAAAGGAACCTGAAGAAGAGCCACAGAGTGAAATCATTGATGACCTCTTTGCCTTAGCCGAGAAAAAGGCTCCTGAAAAAAAGGTAGCTAAGAAGCAAAAAGGTGATCAGATCGACATGCTTAGCATCCCTCCGAGTGCTCTAACAGATTACGCCTGCGAGGATGCAGATGTGACTTTCCAGTTGGCAGAAATTTTAGCCGAGCAGTTAGACAAAGCTGACCAGAGCGAGACCTTTTATGAGATAGAGTCGCCCCTACTTCCTGTCATTACTAGGATTGAGAATGAAGGCATCTCGGTCAATACCGCAGCACTTGCTGAAATCAGCGTTGTGCTCGGGGATAAGATAGCCACTCTAACAAAGGATATTTACCGCCAAGCCGGCAGGGAATTTAACCTCAACTCACCGAAGCAACTAGGCGAACTCCTCTTCTCAGAAATGCAGCTAGTCGAGAAACCAAAGAAAACCAAAACTGGCCAATTCAAAACCGATGAAGCCACTCTATCCACCCTCGCTGGCGAGCATGAAATCATCGCCAATATCCTGGATTACCGCGAGGCATCAAAGCTCAAATCCACCTACGTGGACGCGCTTCCTACCCACCTCTGCCCATCCGATCAGCGCATCCACACCCAGCTCCATCAGCTCATGACGGCTACCGGTAGAATCGCTTCATCAAATCCAAATTTACAGAATATCCCGGTCCGCTCCGAGGCTGGCAGAGAGATCAGAAAGGCATTCGTCCCACGTGATACAGACCACATTCTACTCGCAGTCGATTATTCCCAAGTAGAACTCCGCGTCATGGCTGCCATCGCCAATGACGAGGCAATGATTGAGGCCTTCAAGCAGGACCTAGACATCCACACCGCCACCGCGGCCAATGTCTATGGAGTCGCGCTAGATGACGTCACCTCAGACATGCGGCGTAATGCCAAGATGGTCAACTTTGGCATTATCTACGGTATCTCCGCCTTCGGACTTTCACAGCGGCTCGGCATCTCCCGCACCGAAGCAGGAGAAATCATTGACACCTACTTTGCAAAATACCCAGCCGTCAAAGACTTCATGGACAACACCATCGAAAAGACCACCGAGCAGGGTTACACCGAGACTCTCACAGGCAGAAAGCGTATCATCAAAGACATTAACTCACGCAACGCCATGCAGCGCAATAATGCATCCAGAGCCGCTATCAACACCCCTATCCAAGGCACAGCAGCCGATATGATTAAGCTAGCCATGATCAAAGTTGATACGCTCCTAACAGCCGGCAATTACAAAACAAAAATGCTCCTCCAAGTGCATGATGAACTCATTTTCGACCTCCATAAATCCGAGCAAAAAGAACTCATCCCATTGATCAAGCAAGCCATGGAGTCCGCCCTAGAACTCCCCAACGGAGTCCCAATAAAAGTGGACACAGGAACTGGAGAGAACTGGTTGCAAGCGCATTAATCATAGTGATACGAAGAACTAAACATTTGAAAAAAGACCGATTAATACTCAACAATAGTGATCGCTGAACACATCCTTATCATTAGGATGCTTATTGCCACTACCCCAGTAAGATTGACATGATTCTACATAGCAGTATTTTCAGGCGATGAATGACATTTTACTTTTCTTCTCTGCCGGTATCCTCAGTTTTGGCTAATCTCTTGTGCTAATAATAAGATAGTCCCACTAAACTAAGCGGTAACATCAGCCTCAAGATAGGTATAATACCATTCCGTGATACCCATGAGTCGATAGACGAGAGTGCGGTCTTCTAAATTCAAGGCATAATGAGGGAGTGCTGCTAGGTGAGGAGAAGGTTAAATCTTTGTGATTTTCACATTAAGATCATCATAGCCCAAGACCCGTTCGTAGTCAGTTTCTGTTTCCATATTTTCTGTCGAATCAATGATCGTGATGGAAGAAAACTTCTCACTAAGTAGCTGTAATAGTGTGCGGATGATCAGACGTGCGTGCACTGCACCTAAACAATTATGAACCCCACTACCGAATCCAATGTGTGGGTTAGGCTTGCGGTCGATGCGTAGTTCCTCAGGAGCATCGAATACCGTGGCATCGAAATTAGCAGATGCCCAGCAGAGCGAGACACGCTCACCCGCCTCGACTCTTTCTCCCTGGACGTTCGTAGCGACTGGACAAGTTCTTCCCAGATGTGTCAGGGGTGAAACGAAACGAACGAACTCCTCCGCAGCAGTTATGATCATTTTAGGATTATCTCGAAGGCTCTGAAGAATCTCTGGGTGCTTAGCTACGTGGCCAATAATACTCGAAACAGTATGGATAATCGTGTCTCTGCCTCCGGCAAACACGAGGTTAGAAAAGCCCAGCATTTCATCGCGGGTCAGGCTACGACCTTGGAACTCAGCTTGGGTAAGCATTGAAAAGAAATCATCTTCTGGGTTTTGCTCTGCTCTATCTAACTGCGAGTTTAGGTAGTCCTCAAGTGCCTGCCCATTAGATGTCCCATCTTCTGTATCCCTAAAGACATGGATTCCCCAGCTAATAAACAGCTCAGCCTCTGACTCTGGGATGTTTAGCAGATAAGTTAAGGCGCGGGATTGCAGTGGCAGTGAGAACTCACGGACAATCTCAGCGGATTCCTTCTCAGCCGCTTTATCTAACAACTCGTTAACTAAACCAGCTATCCGCGCGATGTATTCCGGTTGTTTGGGGCGATTGAAAAACGGCTCCACAATCTTACGATACTCCCTGTGCTCAGGCGGATCAGTTTCCACAGGAATCTGCCTGATGCTACGGTCATTCTCCTCAGAGGGAATCGGGACACGGAAGGGTGCATCGGAACTAAATGTTTTGTAATCCTTGGCGGCCAACCTGACGTCTTTATAGCCCAGGATCATCGGTATATTTTCAACTCCGAAGCGAGCAGGTAAAACACCTTTCTTTGTGCGGGCTTCTTTGAATGGATCATATGGACAAGATGGGTGCATGGAATGATTGTATTAGATTAGGTTAAATTAGATTTACTCACTACGATTCTGGAACCTCTACGACTAAACCGTCGAGGGCAGCAGCAATCTTAATCTGGCAGCAGAGCCTACTTCGCTCAGTAACGTTATCTTCAAATTCTAACAAGTCACGCTCATCCTCCGATGCCTCACCTACTTTCTCCAACCACTCGGCAGCGACATGCACGTGGCAAGTGGCACAAGAGCAAACACCCCCACAATTGCCATCGATCCCCTCGATATCATTCTCAAGAGCGCACTCCATGACCGTGCCTTCTGCATTTTCTACTACAACAGCGTTACCGTCAGCCTCTACGAAAGTTACTTTTATCATGAGTCGAGTATCAGTTGAATTACCTTTTCAGGTCAATCCCAAAACTAAGTGATCTTTCTCGGGTAATGGAGAGAAATCCAATAACCTTCCAATAACCTAAGACGAACTAGCTCTAGTGACACTAACCCTGAATGTCATCACGTAAAATACGCACTCGATCTAGCATCATGTCGCGTAAAACGAAAATGTCAGTACGGAGGTGTTTGAATCCATCGTCCTCCATTTCCAGTGTGTTGCAAGCGGCGATAGCTACATTGCTGGCGTCTGCAGAGCGTTTTAACATAGCAATGCGATACCCTTTTTCCAGATTTTCATCGCATGTTTCTGGGCAAATTTCATTCAGCGTCTCGAAGACAAACTGCACTGTCACCGCTAACTCACCACGTGATCCACTGTCTAAGAATGAGTTACCTAAATACAACATCAGATCTACCTGCAGGGCATGAGCCTTTTGCACTAGTGAGTCTCTACCCTTCATCACATCGGTGTCTAACAGGTCTTGTGAATCGTCATCATCTGACTCTGATAGAAAATCCACGGCCTCCTCCAACGTATCACGTACTCTTAATCTGCGCTCCCATTCAAATTCATCTGCATCGTTATTGAGATCATCTCTGACCTGAGATTCTGCCTCATTAGCATAGGTAATGAGTTGCATAAAATGCTCCAGCGCATTGCTATTTTCTTCGCGTTGCAACTTATCGCCAGCTTCGTCCAATTCCCACTCATGATTGGATAATTTCAACTCAAACCCCGTAGCCTCTACCACCACCCTGCCATTTGCTAAGCTATACCACTCAAGACTTAGGCTATTCTTCCACTCAAAGGGGATTTGCTTTCCCGCCTCTAAATACTCAACAAATTCCTCCTGAGTAATCAGTAGTGACTTCACCTTTTCAGAAGCCGTCATATCCCCCACCACTCCACGGTGTAATCCGTGTAACGCCGCGATGACCTCTTCTTGCGGCTTAGGGTCTGGATTCACAAAGTCTAACCTAGTTCCCGCTAAATCTCGCCAGCAATTTCCTTTCAAAATCAATTCTAATGGCCGCTGCATCCCCAGAAGCTCGATGCCCCCACGGGTGATCCCCGGAGTCGTATTATCGATCCATCCTCTGATAATTGCCTGATCTATTCGCAGAGCCATGATATCATCATGCCAGATCACTCCCGCCTGTCAACTTCTCTAGCATAAACAGATCGACTCACATTTTACGTGCATTTCTCAGCCACGCATTATACATCATCTCCATGAACAGTAGAGAAAGATTTCTAGCCGCAATACAATGCCAAGCACTTGATCGTCCCCCAGTCTGGGTCATGCGCCAAGCTGGCCGTTACTTACCTGAATACCGTAAGCTGAAGGAAACCTACTCATTCACAGAAATGGTGAAATCTCCAGAGCTCGCCACGGAAGTAACGATGCAGCCACTGCGCCGCTACGAAATGGATGCTGCGATCCTGTTCTCTGACATCCTTGTGATTCCAGAAGCAATGGGCCAGCCCTACCATTTCCGTGATGGGGGAGGCATCGGCATGGACTTTATCATCGAGAACGCCGCTCAGGTAGATGCTCTTGATGAGAAAGACACTGCTGAAAAACTCTCCTATATGGGTGCCGCACTACGCTCCATCCGTGGAGTCATCGGCGAAGAAAAGGCTCTGCTAGGTTTCGGAGGTTCTCCTTGGACACTAGCCGCTTACATGACTGAGGGTGGATCGCTCAAGAACTGCTCCAGCCTAAAGCACATGTTCTACGAAGACCGACCACTCTTCGAAAAGCTCATGGAGAAAATCTCTACTTCCCTCATTGACCTCTTCCTCCACCAGATAGAAAATGGTGCTGATGCACTGCAGATGTTTGACTCCGCTGGCGCACACTGTTCAGCACGCGACTACGAGGAAATGTCTGTCAAATGGATGCGCCGAGTCATCTCCGCACTCCCAGCTGATTTCCCTATCATTATCTTTGCTAAAGGTATGGCGCATCACGCATCCACACTTATCGGAGCAGGAGCTAAATGCCTCAGCGTAGATTGGACAGTGGATCTCCCCACCTTCCGTGACTCACTCCCTGCGGACATCGCTGTGCAGGGAAATCTCGATCCATCAATCCTCGATGGCACCTCTGAACGTGTGAAAATAGAAGCCCTCAGAGTGCTCGACTCCATGAAAGGTAAGACTGGACATATCTTCAACCTGGGCCACGGTATACTACCATCTGCTAAGCCAGAAAATATGGCGACCCTGGTGGAAACAATCACTAACTACCGCTAAATACCATCAGCAAAAATATAGCCATCCTCGGTGCTGGCATCACCGGACTCAGCGCCGCCTATGCTCTCAGCAATAAAGGGCATTGCGTCACCGTGTTTGAATCTAACAGCCAGCTAGGCGGGGCAATGTCCACCATCAGCAAGCAAGGCTACCTAGCGGAATACGGACCGAACAGCATCATGCTTGGCGATGCCAGGATCGTAGAATTATTCGATAACCTCGGCCTAACAGACCGGATGATTAAAGCGGACCATTCCTCCGCCAAACGCTTTATTATTAAAAATGGCAAACCATTGGCCATGCCATACTCTCTGGCTAGTTTGTTACTAAATAAAGCCCTCACATTTCCTGCGTTACTTAGACTAGCGCGTGAACCCTTTATCAGCAGATCACCAGATCTCGAAAACCAATCCTTTGCTGACTACGTGCGTCACCGCCTGGGTAAAAAACTGTTAGATTACGGAGCCGGTCCATTTGTAAACGGGATCTACGCAGGTGACCCAGAGAAACTCCACTTCAGGCTAGCTTTCCCAAGAATGTATAAAGTAGTCGATGATCACCGCTCGCTATTATTAGGTATTTTAAAATCAAAACGTCTTCCAGCAGACCCTAACAAACTTACGAAAAAAGAGATCGTTTCATTTAAAAATGGAACACAAGAACTACCAGCGGCCTTCGAGAAAAAGCTCACTGAACTAGGCTGTGATATCCTGACAGAAGTCTCTAACAGCAAAATAGAATCAATTTCTGACAACCGTTGGAAATACAGTTATCAGCATGCCAACAGTGACCATCAGCAGGAGTTTGACCAAGTCATCGTCACCATTCCTGCGCACCGTCTCTACACCATTCAATTTCCAGAAAAGATCAATCTAGAGCATACCAAAAACATCTACCACCCACCCGTGGCTAGCCTACTATTAGGCTACAAGCGTAGTGATGTTACTCACCCGCTTAATGGCTTCGGCATGTTAGCTAGCTTACCAGAAAAGACAGACATTCTCGGAGCGCTGTTCACTTCCACCCTTTTTCCAAACAATAATAGAGCACCCGCTGGTCACGTGGCAATCAATGTTATGCTGGGTGGGTCAAGGAATCCAGAGATGGCCAGTCTACCAGAGTCAGAAATGATCGCCACCGCACACAGGGAAATCACCAACGTGCTAGGAATTACTGGGCAACCAGTATTCCATCATCTCACAAGCTGGAAAAAAGCCATCCCTCAGGTAAACCTAGGTCATGAAAAAGTGCTGACTGAACTTGAAAATATAGAGTCAGAAAACCCAGGGTTAACATTCGCAGGGAACTACCGTGGTGGTATTTCCGTAGGCGACTGTTTAATCAACGGGATGAACCTTTAACTTTTTATATTAGCCCAGTAATCTAGTCAGTGTCTCCTCGCCTACTAGCTGGTATGCCATGATATTTCCACCTACCATACTGTTGATCAGTTTGAGGCAGGCTTGCTGGTCTTCGATGCTATCGAAATCCATCCCCACTAACGCACGTCCCACCCGCTCTCCTGAGTAGCTGTAGTTGAAATAACACAGACTGCTGTATTGCTTCACCTGCAACATGAAGGCGAGGAAGGCTCCTGCTCGCTCAGGGAATTCTATATTCACGAATAGCGGGTTCTTAAAGAGGTCAGAATCATAATTGATGATCCGATAACCAACGATTTCTTCGGTAGAAACATCAGTCGCCTCAATCCCCTGTTCGATCAAAGTCTGGTCAAACTGGCGGTATTCCTCGGCACTACCGATCAGGCCCATCACCGGGTATTGCACTTTATCGCCTACTTTTCCATACTGGAGATCCACGATACTGACTTCCTCAGGAAGTTGCTCAAGAATGTTCACCAGTGAGCCTTTACCTTCTGGCACCGGCACGCGCAGGTAACGGCGCTGCTTGGAACCTATACCCGCTCTGCGAGAAATATTAGAAAGCTGAGCGAAATCCATATTAGCACCGCAGATGATGGTGAGGACTTTCTCACCAGGCTTTATCTCACCAGCTGCATAGTCCTTCATAATGGCAGCTAGTCCCATTGCGCCACTTGGCTCAGGGATGACACGAATAGACTCCCAGAGACGACGGATCGCGTGGCAGACTTCATCATTTGTTACCGTGACAATTCCGTCTAACAGATCACGACAATAGGGGTAAGTATTTTCGCCTACTTTTCTAACAGCTGTGCCATCACAGAAAACATCTACGTAGTCTAACTCAATTGGGCCACCATTCTCTATCGCCGCCTTCATCGATGCCTGACCGACTCCTTCCACGCCGATGATTTTACAATCCGGCCAAAACCTCTCCAACCAGCAAGCTACTGATGACGCCAGCCCACCACCACCGATAGCGATGTAGACTCGGTCAAACGGCACACTAGAAGCCATCACTATCTCATCCGCTAGAGTCCCCTGTCCTCCCATCGTAGCGAGATCATTGTACGGATGGATATAAACGGCTCCTAATTCGTCGCAGCGTCTCTTAGCCGCGATGCCAGCATCGTCATAGCTATCGCCAACGAGCTTGATTTTCACCGCATCACCACCATGGCGCTGCACCTCATTCTGCTTCACCTCTGGGGTGGAGAGCGGCATATAGATCTCAGCCTTACAGCCAAGCGCCCTAGCCGCTAAGGCCACGCCCTGAGCATGATTTCCTGCGGAGGCGGCAACAATTCCGCGTGAGCGCTGCTCTTCCGTCAGAGAAGCCATCGCATTATATGCTCCGCGCCACTTGTAGGCTTTGATAGGTCCTAAATCCTCACGCTTTGCCCAGATCTCAATATCCAGATCTCCGATAGGAAGTTTCTCTAGCGGCGTGGCTTCACCCACCTCATAGACGCGTTGGCGAGCCATGAGTATCTCTTGAAATAAGGCTTCTTTGGACATAATGACAAGCATCGGCCACACCGGCTAGAGGTCAAGATTCAATCCTGTCTTGTCGGTGATTTATTTCTTCTTCCTCAAGAAAGCCGGAATATCTAAATCCTCACCATCGACAAGATTAGGAGCTTCTCCCTCAAATTTCCCTCTAGGGCCACCATCTAGCAGAAGTTCACCTTGGGGTTGTTCTGGACGTGTCGATTTTGACTTTTTCTCCTTACTCTTGGAGCTAGCTGACTCTTCTGCCTCAGGTTTATCAGCCTCAGGTTGGTCTTCTTGCTCGGGTTCTTCTACTTGCTCGGGCTCTTCAGCCGCTGCAGTCAGACCTTCATCAATAATGTTCAGTTCTAAATGATCTGGCGCTTCTTCAGCCTCCTCTTCCGCAACAACCTCCATTTCTGAATCTTCATCTACTTCTGGCAAAACTTCCGCAACTGGAACCTCCTCCTCAACTGCTACTTCTTGCTCTTCTCTTGCATCTTCCTCCTGCGCTGCTTCGATTGACTCAGAATCAGGGCCGGTTAAATCCGCTGCTAGAATAGTCATTTCCTCTGTATCTGCATTCAGGCCCTCACCATTCAAGATCACTTGCTCTTCTGGAAGCGAGCTGATAATCGTCACGCTGAGGCTATCTCCCATGCTGTCATCCACTGCTGCGCCAAATAAAATATGAGCGGATTCTGGAACTGTCTTAGAGAGATCGCGCATTAATAATTCCACTTCGTATAGTGTCATTTCACTACCACCACAGACATGCACCAGTGCGGTTTGGGTCTCTTTAAGAAGCCTGCCTTTATCTAAAAGCGGGCTATTCAGAGCACTCTTCAGCGCTGCCTTGCTTCGGTTTTCGCCGCTAGCTATCCCTGACCCAAACAAACAACGTGATCGCGTAGTGCGGAGTGAACTCATGAGATCATCCAGCCCTATATTGATCAAACCTGGACGGATTACCAAACGTGTCACCGCGCGGATACTCTCACTGATCATTCTATCAGCAGCAGAAAACGCCTCATGAATGCCCTGTGCAGCGAGGATTAACTCACCCATCCTACCGTTATCAAACGTCATTAAAGCATTTGCCAAAACACTCAACTCATTGAGCGATGTCTCAGATTGCTCACGTCTTCTACTTCCTTCAAAAGCGAATGGCATAGTCGCAAAAACTACCACGAACGCACCCAACTCACGGGCTATTCTAGTGACTAGCGGAGCGGCCCCTGAGCCAGTTCCTCCACCGAGTCCTACGCAGACGAAGACCATTTTATGCCCACGTAGCGCATCACGTATTTCAGTCTCCACCTCCATCGCAGCTTGTAGGCCAAGGCCTGGGTCACCACCACATCCAAGCCCACGAGTGAGCTTAGTCCCCATCTGGATTTTGTGTTTAGCCACCGTGCTAGAAAGAGTGCGAGAGTCCGTATTCAGAGCCAGTTGCTGAGCATCTTCCATTCCGTCAAGAGCCACTCTATCTATCATATTTGCACCGGCACCACCGACACCTACAATAATAACTTCTGAATCTGGGATAGTCTGTTGTTGTTCTCTTTGGTAGCTAATCATGTTGGATAGGAAATTTACTTAACTTTTCTTTATCTATTATCAAGCCACTTGACCAGCTATAAATATGAAAAGTTAAATTCTAGTCACAAAATAGCCTTTTCTAATTAATAGTCAAAATCGAAGCCATATTGCCTTCACTAAGCTCCTATTATTAGTAACATCTATCGACTAAGGGTAATCATTATTAAATCTATATTTTATAAATTAAAATATATTTAAATTGAATACAACTGGTATCTATTTAGTCTTAATAATTAATGAAAGCATTCTTTAAATTAACACTCGCAAGTATCTGTTTAACCATTGCCTCTTGTACTACGGCTCAACTTTACTACAAACCCCATACCAGTAGCCCCGGGAACACATGGGAGGGAAGTAGCAGTAGCTGGGGTGGATATAAAGAAACATCTGCTAGCAACGGCCAATTTAATATCGAATACACTGCCTTCAATAAGCCATCTAGAGAAGCTGTGAGTTATTTCACCATGCTAAGAGCCGCAGAGAGAACGTTGATCCAGGGCCGAACTCATTTTTATATTACCCAATCAATGACGCTCCGGAGTAAATCAGAAGAAAGCTATTTCCCTGCTTATGTTATCCCGGGGAGATGGGTAATTGAGAGAGTCAAACACCACACTATATGCCCTGAAACAGGTGAAAAAGAATACCACTACGATGACGAGAGAGTCTGGTATCCTGAGCGTTATTTCCCTGAGAGATATGTGACTAATTACATTCATAAATCTAAAATGAGGATTGCCCTGAATAGGGGTGGAAAAAAATACAGCGCTATCGAAATAGCGACTAATGCTCTCAACGATACTGGAGGGTTTGGTAAACCTAAGCTAGATCCTAGAGCTCAAGCAATGCTCAAAAACATAGTTTTCTGAAGCAGAATAGACAGGGTATACATCAACGCAACAAAGGAGTTTTATCACTCAGAATCCTTACCGTCCTTGATAATGAAAAGAGCCAAGACGATATCGTTATCTTTATTTTGTCGTAGTTCACATGAGTAAAATGACACAATCCTTGTAGAAAATAAGTGTGCCAAGCTAAAACTCTGGATTTCAGCCACACATTAGTATTCGCATTCGCTTCACTAGGTTTGTCCCTGAAGCTGATCTTCTACCGTCAGGTGTAAAACCTCGACATCAAAACTTCGCCATACCGAAGAATAGACCTACATATCGAATTTTACCGATGTTTATTTTGACAATATTGCTTCTTGGGTTAAAAGACCTTTATGAATCTCGTCGAGATAAGCAAAGCACTAGCCAATGACACCCGCATGGACATCATGTGTTGGCTGCGTGATCCTGAAAAACATTTCCGCAAACATAAGGATGGCAAGGGATTTGAGGATGGTGTTTGTGTTAATGTCATTAAGGAGAAGACGGGGATGTCTCAGTCTACTATTTCACATTATCTTTCTAACCTACAGCGCGTGGGTTTAGTACAGGCAGTGCGTGTCGGCAAATGGACTTACTATCAACGTAACGATGATATGATCCGTAAATACCTGAGCAAACTTCAGTTAATCCTTTAAAATATCACCCCTTAAAATAGAATCAACAAATCGATTATATTAGATATATTATTATACAAAAATAACTTTAAATCATGAAAAAAGAAAGAATAGCATTTGTAGGAGTCGGCCGGATGGGTGCGAACATGGCACGTAATCTAAAAGACCGTGGGTATGAAATCACAGCGGTGAACGACCTAGATACAGCGGCCGCCGCCAAACTCGCGGAAGAACTCGGCGCGAAGCATTGCGAAAGTCTCTCTGAACTGACTTCACTCGCTGACGTGGTCTTTACAGTGGTAAGTAATGATGCAGCGATGAGGAATATTTTTATCGATGGTAAAGATAATCTTCTTCAGGAATCTGAGGGGACTGTGTTTGTGAATTGCGCGACCGTTTCTGACATTGTTCAAAAAGACATCGATTCTGCGGCCAGATCAGTGGGAGCATCTACGCTAGAGGGTGCGATGGCATCCAGTATCAGCCAAGCTCGTGAGGGGACACTTTTCCTCATCATCGGGGGAGAAGAAAAAATCTTTCTTAAACTGAAGCCTATTCTGGATGAAATGAGTGTGAATCTCACTCACATTGGCGAGATAGGCAAAGCCGCACAGGTAAAGGCCTTGGTAAATATGGTAATGAACATCAACACTGCAGCCCTGGCTGAAGGACTAGGACTGGCAGATGCTCTCGGACTAGATCTTAAGACGATCGTGGATGTGTTTTCCCAGACTGGAGCGAACAGCCGAGTGCTCGAGACCGATAGCGATGATATGATCGATCGCGATCACGAAGCATGGTTCATGGCAGAGCACGCAGCGAAAGACAGTGGCCTCGCCAAGGACTTGGCAGATCATGTGGGGCTTAGTTTACCACTTAACGACGCTACTAAAGCTCAATACGATAAACTCAACGAGCTAGGAAAAGGGCAACTAGACAAGTCCGCTATCTCCGAACTCACTTTTCTCAGCCGGCTATAATCTGCCGGCTGAATCACAACCAACAACCAATAAAAACAACTAACAATATGAATAAAACAATTCCACTCATCAGCTCAGGACTAACAGGACCACTCGGAGTACTTCACCTACCACGTCTGTGGCAGAAAGTCTCACTCGAAATCGCAGGCAAACTTAACAGTGACTACCCAGGAATCGGTGGTGGCTATGATTCAATGGTGCTCGATGGACTAAGCTTAAATAAGGATGCTTTCGTTGCTTTCATGCAGACAAAGCCAACCTATAATCAGCTTGAAGCATGGGTTCTTGAGCAAAGCGGTGGTGCAATTGATGCAGCTGCTGTGAGCACGCTCAATGATGCTATCACAGGCTATAATCATGATGATGAGACTCGTAAAGAGATCCTCAGCGCATGTGGAATAGCGGATGACAGCACAATCCTCGACGCGGTGAACCTCAACAATCTTGATGATTGGCAGTGCTTCCACGCGCAAGAAATTGCATAGAGCAATCGCTCAAATTTATTCACCAAAAAAAGCTCGTCTTCCTATGATAGGAGACGAGCTTTTTCTTTAGTGAACTTCTTTTAGCGCACCTCTCCACCACCGAAATTAAAGCCTAGCTGGAGATAGACATTATTAGAGCTTCTATCATCTATCTTGTCGTGATTAAACTGAAGTCTAGTCACTGTAGACCAGTCGTCACTTAGCTGTTTAGTATGAGTAACAGCAAGCGAAGCGCGTTGATACTCGTCAGTGCTGAAGACATCCCCTACTGCTCCTTCTACCCACTCGTATCTTGCCGCTACTCTCCAAGTTTCATTCCAAGCGTAGGAGGTTTTCAGAGCCAGAGACTGTTGCCCTGTGTCTCCGTTGATCGATGAATCTATTTCATCCTGCCACTCTACGTTTCTATTGAAGTATTCTATCCCTGCTGATATTTCTTTGCCTCCACTTTCAAGACCATTCTCTTTCCAGGTGAATGTGTAGTCAGCACCGATGAGAGACGTATCACGCCCGTAGCCGTTTCCTCCCTGAGCAAAACTTACCCCTGCACGATGGTAATAAAAGTCTGTATTGTTATGTAAAATCTGAGCTCTAACAGAAACTAAATCTTCATTAAAATAAGCTTTTTCAAGGCTTTCATTTTCTTCGTGATCATCATGTTCATCATCATCATGCTCATCTTCATGCTCGTCTTCATGGTCGTCATCATGTTCGTCACCATGGCCGTGTTCATGCTCCATAGCCTTACCGTAGCTTCCACTAATACTAATATGCCCGGAATCAAGTTCTTTCATCCAGCTTACCTCTGCTCCTTCTGTCCGCAGGCCTTCTTCGCCTAGAAACATTCCTGTGGATAAGTTAGCATTGATGAAATCCCAACCATGTAAATGCACGTTATTTTCAGTTCCTAATCTGTTTAGGTAAAAACCAGCTCTTACTTCCAAAGTCCCCGAATCTCCAGAGAACGGCAATGGCAAGTTTTTAAATTTCAAGAAGCCTTCTTCCCATTCGTTTTCAAACTTGTCCTCCTGGTCTAAAAAGACATTCATGTTTAGAAAGCCTTCGATGTATTCGCCCTCTCGCAAAGTTAGCCCAAGTTCTAAACCTTGTAGGTTATAGTCTTTATTAGGGTCATGTGCATGGATACCGGTGCGCTGGTGACTACCGTCTGTGATTCCCCCCGTAGCATTACCGTGAATAGAGAGATCAAAGTCTGGGGCGGCTGTTAAAGCGCTATTGGAGCATTGCAACAAAGCGAATAAACTGATTGATTTGTGTGTTAAGGTCATGACTCACTAATGCAACTTAATTGCATTAAGTCAATTATTTTAATTAAAAACATTAAATCCTTGCTAATGAGAATCAATATCAATAGAAGGTGTGCATCTATGCGTTAATAGCAAAGTCTAACAACCTAATAACAAACAAGAAAAACAATATGAAACCAACAACATCCAAGGTCTTAAGCCTACTCGCTGTCTTCGCAGCCGCAGGCTCCACACACGCTCAAGAGAATATAAATAGCATTGAGGAGTTAGATTCCTCATCAGTAGTAGGTAACACTGAGCGCCTATTTAGACTAGCTGGCTCCGCCGCCTATTTAGATAATAAGGCTCTAAATCGTCAGCACTCTACTAATATAAATCAAATCGTTGCTCGTGTCCCCGGTGTTTTCGCACGGGATGAGACAGGCACGGGATTTTTCCCAAATCTATCAATTCGTGGTGCAGATGGTGTACGTATGGATAGAACAACCGTCATGGAGGACGGGATCCTCATGGCACCGGCACCTTATTCAGCTCCTAGTGCTTACTACTCTCCGAAGGTAGGTCGTATGAGAGGATTAGAAATACTCAAAGGTTCCAGCCAAGTGAAGTTTGGTCCACAGACTACCGGTGGTGTGATTAACTATCTATCCACTGAGATCCCTGAAGAAGAAACTTTTTACACTAAGTTTCTCTATGGATCAAATAATGATATTTTAGCACATACCTACTACGGAAATACTCTCGATACCGGTAACGGAAAATTTGGTTACTTACTAGAGATGTTCTACGACGGATCTGACGGATTTAGAGATGTCCAGTCGACTCCCGAAAACAGCAACCCTAAAGATACGGGGCACTCACTCATCGAACCGATGTTAAAGCTTTCATGGGAGCCAGACACTGCAATGAAACAAAAATTTGAGTTTCGCTATGGCTTCTCTGACCTTGATGCGAACGAATCATACCTTGGCCTGACTGATGATGATGCGAGAAACAATCCAGACATGCGCTACGCGGGATCTCGGTTCGACAACATCACCACACAGCATCATCGCACACATTTGAAATACTCATTTGCACCAACAGAAAACTTGAGCTTCAACACTACCGCATACTTCAACCAGTTTGAAAGAAACTGGTATAAGCTAAATAAAGTAGGAGCAGGTAGATCTAGCCTCCACACAGTAATCGGAGACCCTGCGGGAAATGCCACTGAGTTTGGTATACTCAACGGCACCACAGCGGGAGCTCTCGATGTGAAAGCTAACGCCCGAACTTACGAGTCATATGGCCTTCAATTCGCTGGTCGCTATAGTTTTGAGGCAATGAATGCTAAAAATGAGTTGGACTTTGGTGTGAGACTGCACAAAGACTATATCAAAAGAAACCAATTCGCGGATCGCTATAACATGAACGCTAATGGTGGAATAGACTCCATAGACCGCCGCTACCGCGGTCCTGATGTGGAAGGTGATAGACTCCAGGAGTCTAAAGCTATCGCCGTCTGGTTAGAAAATGATATGGATTTCGGTAAGCTTTCTCTTAAGCCAGGCGTCCGCTACGAGTATGTGGATCAGTTTCACGCAGACTATGCAGCCGCAACCACATTTGAGGGCAGCACCAACTACCTAGCACCTGGTGTCGGCTTCACTTATGAGGTCAATGAATCAAATTTAGTCTATGGTGGAATTTATAAAGGTGTCTCCATCGCTGGTCCGCGCTCTGCGCAGAAAAGTGGTGTCGATCCAGAAGAAAGTATCGGATATGAGATCGGCCTCAGACATCGCACAGACCGTATTAATGCTGAGCTAGCTCTTTTCTACACAGACTACTCAAACATCATTTCATCTGATGCAGGACTAGGCGACACTAGCTCTACCAATGCTGGTGCAGCCACTGTCTATGGTCTAGAAGCAAGCGTAAGTTACGATCTGCTAAACGACAATAAAGGCTATAAAATGCCTGTCTACGCAACGGCTACTCTCACATCTGCTACGATCGATAAAGCACTAGCAGGCGGCGGCGAAGGTGATATTTATAGTGGTGGTGCAGACGACGCGCGCATCCCATACATCCCAGAGTTCCAGGCATCATTTGGTATCGCTTTTGAGGCTGATAAATGGGGCGCTAACTTGGATGCTGCCTACATCGGCAAATCATTCGGATCCGCTCTTGAAGATTCAGCAGCAGCTGGATCGTCATCAAGAAATGGCGAAGTCGGTGGTGGCTTCACGGTGGACCTCAGTGGACACTACGACATGAACGAGCGGGTGAAACTCATCGCAGGACTCGCTAACATGTTCGACGACCGCTTCATCTCATCACGCCTTCCAGAAGGTGCCAGATCGAATCAAGGACGCACAGCATACGCAGGATTTGAAATTAAATTCTAAGTCATCAATTATAAGAGAGCGACTCTCTTTGTTCATCATTGGTAGCCACACGAGCGTATGTGTGGCTACCATTTTTTTTGCTTCTACTATTCTGGGTAAAAGAATGGCGTGCTTATTCACCATTAAGATGAATGAGCACGCCATCATAAAGCTGGTCGTGAAATTAGATGTCTTAAATCTCAGAAACAGCAAGTTGAGCCACCTCTTCTCTCACTGCCTCGGCGAGTGGTGTAGAAAGATATCTCTCAGTGCATGAACATCCGATAGTAACAATCCGCTTGCCAGCATACTCTGGTCGTTTGCCAAGCTGTATTGCTGCCCAAACATTCGCTCCAGTTGAAATACCCGCTGGCAACCCTTCATCCTTTGCTAGCAGCCTCGCCGTAGCGAAGGCATCATCATCAGACACCTTGATCACTTCATCGATAGTATCTACGTTGAGATTACCTGGGATAAAGCCGGCTCCAATACCTTGGATCTTGTGAGGCCCTGGGCTACCGCCAGAGATGACGGGGCTATTCACAGGTTCAACAGCAAAGGTCTTCATATCACATCTTTGTTTCAGAACTTCTGACACCCCAGTAATGGTTCCACCTGTGCCCACACCAGACACAAAGGCATCTATCCTACCATCACACGCGTCCCAGATTTCCTCCGCAGTCGTCTGGCGGTGTACTTCAGGATTGGCAGGATTATTAAACTGTTGAGGTCCAAAGGCTCCTTCACCAAATTCTTCAATCAATTGCTGCGCTTTCGCAATCGCGCCGCCCATACCCTTCGGTCCAGGAGTCAGCACTAGCTCTGCGCCTAGCATTCTAAGAAGCACTCTGCGCTCTACAGACATTGTCTCAGGCATCGTGAGGATACAACGGTAGCCTTTGGCACGTGCTACGAAAGCTAATGCAATCCCAGTATTACCTGAAGTAGGTTCGATAATACATCCGCCTGGCTTAAGCTTACCACTTCTCTCAGCATCCTCGATCATCGCTTTACCGATACGATCTTTAACACTGAATAGCGGGTTAAAGAACTCCGCCTTGACTAGAATTTCTGCACCCACGCCTTCGGTTATTTTATTTAGTTTGATTAGCGGAGTATTCCCCACTGTGTCCACCATGCTATTTGCTATTTTACTCATTGTATTTGGTTTCTCGTTTAATTGGTTTGCTGGTTAATTGATAAATATTGATTAACACACTTTTGGAGGATCTGCCAGCAGAGTAAAAACCTCAATCGTGTCATTTAGGAATGTCTAGCAAGCCAGCCCTGATATTCCTAGCCAAAAGAGAATAAAAAAGCGCGGTTCATAATGAACCGCGCTGATAGAAATAAAATAGTTTGGTATGGATAATTTAAGTAATCACTGCCTTCACCTTGCCGATACCTCTCACAACCGCACGAATCTCAGTGTTAATCTCTTTGAGAGCAGACTTAGATAGCTCCACTTTATTAGCAATCGCTTCATCAATCTGTGCGAAGCAGTCCGTAAGGCGATCAGAAAGTAAATCAATCATTTCCTCCGTCTTCTCGCACACAGGAGGTAATGTCTTTACCTCAACAACAGCCTCGCGCTTTTGCTCAATGAGACGCTTAGCTTCACGCATTTCTGCAAGTAAAATTTTAGCATCCGATACGCGGCGGAGATTGCTAGTAAGGCCCAGCTTTGAGAGAACCCAGATCATCCACTTAGTAGGATCAAACTGCCATGGCTTCACACCATTTCTGTAGTCGTGCTGGAATGCGTGGTGGTAGTTATGGTAACCTTCACCACAGGTGAAAACTGCCATGATCGCAGAGTCTCTGGCTGAGTTCCCTGAGTTATATGGACGAGTTCCTAGCGTGTGACACATGGAGTTAATGAAGAATGTGCAATGCTGGACTACCACAATACGGAGGAAACCGACGATAAGGAAAGCTCCTAGTGCCACTTCCCAGCCACCTACGAGGTAACCAATAGCAGGCGGGATAATGATACCAACGATGAAACCGATAAGGTGCACCCATTTATCTTGCCACATAACCATCTTGTCTCTTTGCAAGTCACTGACATTGTCCATTACTGGCATAGGGTCTAGCTTGAAAAGCAACCAGCCGATGTGTGCATAGAAGAACCCTCTAGAAATATCATACGGATCTCCATCGTGATCCACGTGCTTGTGGTGGTGACGGTGATCAGATGCCCAGCTAAGGCATGAGTTCTCAAATGCTGCCGCACCAAAAACCAATGTCAGAAACTTCACAGGCCACTTAGCCTTGAATGACAGGTGTGAAAATAATCGGTGGTAACCGAGCGTGATACTCATGATCGTCGCGACCGAGTAGAACAAGAACATCCCTATTAGGAATGGGCTCAGTCCGAAGCTAATAATATAAATAGGAACGAATATCAGTGAAATAAGTGTCGTAGCGATGAGGAAGATACTGGTCTTCCAGTTGACTCTGTGAAATGGGAAATCTTTAAACATAATAGTGAATGGACTTGATTGATATAGTTAATTTTTTGAAGAGCTTGGAATGCAACCAATGATGGTGAAACCTGTCGGTGCACAGCCCTTGTGGATGCTACTAATGGTGGTGAAACCTGTCAGCGCACTGCTCTCTTACTCGTAAAAGACCCCAAACACCATTAAAATTAGTGCGAAACATTCAATTTAATTATAATCCATTTACGGTAAGTCACTAAGATGGGGTTTTTTCACTAAAAAATCCATTATAAAGACTTTTCAACAGTAAATAAAGTAGCGGTTCATAACTCTCCTACAGTAGCTTACGCGTCCTCGCTATCTGGCTGACCGCATAAACACACCCAATTATTGCGCATTTTCATCCTTAGCTTCGCTTTTCATCATCACTTTTAAAAGTTACTACCACTTCATTAAAGCCGCGAGTATAAGCGACCAGTCTCGTGATTATAAATTGAATCAGGCATTACCTTTATACCCAAAACAACCTGAATGCTTGTAGAAACCCTTTAATTCACTTCATATTTGACAAAGATAAAATCTCTAATCTACTGTCAACACAAGCCACAAAAACACTAATATTTATGCAACTTACCCTCAAATTTCTCACTTTTTTCTCAATCGCGGCACTATTCACTTCTTGCGGATCTCTCTTCGGTCCAAACAGAGCTACAGCAAATGCAGCACTGGCAACAGAAGTCCTCAATCACCCTAAAATCACTTTAATAACTAAACAAGTCAGTGGTAGAAGCGATGGAGCCAGTTCTTACCACAACATCGCCTCCGTAGCTCGAGGGTATAGTGCCAAGCGCAGTAGATACGGCACAGCCCCTGGTGGCTACACCAAACTCAGAAGACAGATGTTAACCACAATGCTCTATTTAGCAGATAAAAAAGGTTATAGCTTCCGAGTGACCTCTATAGCAGGTGGTTCACACAGCCCAAACTCTAGACACTACGCGGGCATCGCCTTTGATGTGGATATGATCAACGGCTGGAGAGTAGGGTATCGTAATCCTTACCTCAGAAAATTTAAGCGAACAGTCAGGGCGAAGGGAGCTACAGAAGTCCTCGGACCTGGCGATAGAGGCCATAATACTCACCTCCATATGGCTTGGACTAGATGATAAAAACGTGCGTTTCTTTGCCATTAATCGATACTTCATAGTGCGTTAAGAGTGAGTATCCTTACATCTCTGGCAGTCACCACTACACACACTATTGACTTTAGATAAGTAACTTACACCCCTATTTACACCGTGTCGAGCTGTCTGCTGAGGCGATGTTTCTCAGAAACACCCAGATTTAAATCCGGAGGAAGGCCACGAACATCACGGAAAACAATATAAAAAATCCATTATCAAGTGCATAGAAAACCCCCATTGGTTGGTAAATAATACCAGCTATAATTAGAGATTTATGATAGGCTTATTTTTTTAGGGAGTATATATAATCACTTCATGGAAACAAATGACCTTACAAATTCAATTCAACGCAACACAAATCTAAACTCGAGACGCGGGTTTCTTAAAAGTGCCGCCATCGGAGGCCTCACGCTAGCACCTCTGACCAGTCAGCTATTAGCATTTGCTCCTGCCGCTACGAATACCGAAGCAACTAATAGTTTAAATGGTCGCCTATTTAAGACGCTCAAGTTTGGCATGATTAAGGGAAAATCCGTCATGGAGCGTTTCCAGATGGCCAAGGATGCAGGGTTTGAAGCAGTAGAATTCAACACCCCAGGCGTTCCCATAGAAGAAGCAAAAGCCGCCATCGCAGCAACCGGAATCATCGTAGATGGAACCGTCTGTGGCACTCATTGGCAGACCCGCCATAGCGATCCAGATGCCACCGTGAGAGCCAAAGCACTTACCGACCTGAAGAAAGGCATCGAAGAAACCCACGCAGTCGGAGGCAGCACCATCCTACTTGTAGTTGGTCATGGTAAAGATGGCACCCACGAAGAAGTCTGGAGCCGTTCCGTAGCGAACATCAAACTCGCGCTCCCACTAGCCTCCAGACTCGGCGTTTCCATCGTCATCGAAAACGTCTGGAACCATTTTTGTTATGACCACCAAGGTGACTCAAATCAAACTGCAGAATTGCTAGGGAAATACGTGGATGAATTTAACTCACCATTCGTAGGACTCCAGTTCGACATCGGAAACCATTGGAAATATGGCAGTATGGGCGACTGGATCCGCCACCTCGGCAAGCGCATTATCAAGCTTGATGTTAAAGGCTTCTCCCGTCAGAAAAATAAATTCACCAACATCGGTGAAGGCGACCTCGACTTCGCTGATGTCCGTAAGGCACTTCTAGAAATAAACTATCACGGCTGGTGCGCCGCAGAAGTAGCCGGCGGAAATCTAGACCGCTTAAAAGAAATCTCAGCGAACATGGACAAAGTATTCGCACTTTAATTTTTATCCTGTAAACTTAATTAATAAACCTATAAATAAATACTTATCATGTCAGAACAAAATACATCTAACGAAAAGTCTCCATCTCAGGTCACCCGTCGTAACTTCGTCAAAAACGCTACCCTCGGAACCGCCGCTATCGGCCTCACGCCACTGGCATTCCCATCCCTAGCTTCAGCGCAAGCAGCCGGGAAAAAGAAACTTAAAGTAGGTGTTGTCGGCTTAGGTGGACGCGGAGCAGGAGCAGTTAGAGACATCATGAGCGCCGACCCTGACACCATCCTCTGGTCAGTCGGAGACATCTTTGAAGCCCCCATGAAAAAAATTGCGGGAATCAATAAAAAATTCTCTGGTCGTATCGATACAGATGGCGGCAAGCGCGAATTCGTAGGCTTCGATGCATTCCAAAAAGTGATTGATAGCGGTGCAGACATCATTTTACTCACCACCACACCCGCATTCCGCCCGCTGCATTTCGCAGCTGCCGTTGCTGCTGGCAAGCACGTGTTTATTGAAAAGCCGTTCGCGCTCGACATACCCGGACTCAAGAGCGTGGTGGACAGCGCTAAAAAAGCGAAGAGCAACGGGCAGTCTGTTCTTACAGGCCTCGTATGGCGCTACAGCACCCACCTGATGGAAATGCACAAGCGCATCCAAGGCGGCGAAATCGGTGACGTTCTATCAACATCATCGATGTATTGCGCTGGTGGACGACCAAATAAAATGCCTAACATGAAATTTAAACCACCAACAATGTCTGATATGGAGTGGGCTCAAAGATATTGGCAGAACTTCTTAGAGCTCAGCGGCGACGGAACACTCGAATACATGATTCACGGAATCGACCGCATGTCATGGGCGATGGGTGATCAGATGCCTATCAAATGTTTCGCCACTGGCGCAAACGCAGTGCCCGTTGAAGGAGCAAACGCATGGGACACCTTCAGTATCCGTTATGAATACGCAGATGGACGCACCTCAGACTTCCTGGGTCGCCAAGTCCCGCGCACCTTCGCAGGCGGTAGCGACATCATCGCTGGAACGAAAGGTCGCGCAGTCACCGATGGCATAAATGTCTCTATCATCAAAGACGGTAAAACCACTTGGCAAAGCAAAGGCAGCCTCGGCTATGTCAACGAGCACAAAATATTCACTGAGCACATCCGCAGCGGAAAAGTCTATAATGACGTGATTGGACAATTTGAACACACCCACGCCATCACCATCATGGGTCGTGAAGCAGCATACACCGGGCAACTCATCACTGACAAGCAACTGATGGCCTCCACTGACCAGCTCATTGACACCAATGGACTGGACTTCAAGACACCATTCACAGCACGTCCACCAGCTGAGCCAGGTAAGACTCAGTTTAGCTAAACTTATATCGCATAACATACCATGTTCAAATTATCTAGTAACTCTAAAAGGTTCTTAGGATGCGGCTTTGTACCAGTAATTGCCATATCAGTATTAACACTATCCAATGCCAATGCTGAGCCAGCAGCCGATGCTCCTGCCAAGGGAGAAGTGAAATCTGATATTAAACCGCCACTAGCCAAAGAGGAATTAGAGGAGGAACAATTGCGCCTCGCCACAGTCATTCACAAGCGCATCACTGACTACCAGGCAATCAAAAATAAGACTCACGACAATCAACCGCAGCCATTCGCAGCCTACCAGGAAAAGCTCATCTCAGGTGCCCAGTTTGAGATGCTCCCAGTAAAGGCTGGTTCATTCACCTGGAAAGGCAACAAAGAGGGCGACTCACTAGAAGTCACACTTTCCCCCTTTTGGATGGGAAAAGCAGAAGTCACATGGGATGAATATGATCCCTTCATGAATAATGAAATCCCTCGTCAAAAAGACGGCAGTGTCGTGGACTTTGCGCGGGCCCAGATAACAAATGACATCGATTTCCTAGCACGCCCCACCCCACCCTATCATCCGATGACATTCGGCATGCCGCGTGAAGGCCACCCAGCGATTAGCATGACCCAGCACGCAGCGAACAAATACTGCCAATGGATCAGCTACCAAACCGGACATTTCTATCGCCTCCCCACAGAAGCCGAGTGGGAATACGCCTGCCGCGCGGGAAGCAAAACTAAATACACCTGGGGCGATAACCCAGAAGAAGCTGAGCAATACGCATGGTTTGGCGGTGATGCCGCCTCACAATACCATGCACCTGGTAAGAAGAAGCCAAATGCTTGGGGCTTCGTCGACATGCATGGAAATGCGCAAGAATGGACACTAGACCAGTATGTTCCAGACAGACGCGCCTACTTCGGTAAAGATAAAGTCCACAACCCATGGATTAAGGCCACCAAATCCTACCCACACGTGACCAAGGGAGGATACTGGAAACAACCGCTTGAAGAGATCACCGCAGATAAACGTATTCCCTCAGAACCAGAATGGAAAATTCTCGATCCGCAGGAACCGAGAAGCCTCTGGTACTTCACTAGCGTCCAGTGGATTGGAATGCGCCTAGTGCGCCCAGAAAAAATCCCCACAGCAGAAGAAATGTATCACTACTGGAACTCTGGTGTGGCAACTGATGCTGAGCTTTAAAACCATTGCCAAAAACTATAAAAAGATACCAAAACAACCTGTTAAACATAAAATCCGAGGCGAAATTGCTTACGGCTTTTTCTGTTGTTATTCTTTTAGTTACGCTGCTCACTCAGTGTAATTCTCAAAAAAATATCACCCCGTCTTTACCCGCTTTAGAGCTCAAAAAATTCAGCTTCACCCAGCCTCATCTAGGCACTACGGTGCAGATCGTTTTTTTCTCTGCAGATGACGAGCAAGCAACTCAACTCTCCCAGAAATGTTTCCAACGAATCAGAGACCTCAACGCTATTTTTTCAGACTACCGCGATGATAGCGAGCTCAGTAAACTTAGCCAGAAACCAATCAGCGAAGCCCATAAAGTCAGTGAGCCACTGTTCACCGTCATCGCTCAAGCCCAGAGCATTTCAGCCAAGACTAATGGTGCCTTTGACATCACTCTCGGCAAACACACCCAGCGTTGGAGGGACCGATCCGCTCACAGGCAAGAGCGACCGGAACAGCGAGATCAGGTAAGCTACCAACACCTCAAACTCGATCCCGAGCAGCAGACCATCACCCTTCTCAAGCCACTCAATCTCGACCTCGGGGGCATCGCTAAAGGCTACATCGCGGATCAGCTCATGCTCATTCTAAAGGAAGCCGGCATCAGCCAAGCCGCAGTCGTCATCGGCGGAGAAACCGTCCTCGCCGCTGCCCCCCCGGGCAAACAAGGCTGGCGCATCGGCATCGAGAATCCGCAACAAGAAATCATCGGCATCCTCGTCCTCGCCAACACCGCCCTCTCAACCTCAGGCGATAGCTACCAGTTCTTCGAGCAAGATGGCGAACGCCAATCCCACCTCATCGACCCCACCACCAAGAAAAGCAAAATCAACCGTCTCAATGTCACCACCATCGCCCCCACTGCCATGCAAGCCGACGCCTGGGCAACCGCGCTCCGTATTCTCCCTACAGAAAAATCCCTCTCCCTAGCCAACCAACAACCAAAACTCCAAGCCCTCTTCATCCCCTACCAGCAAAAAACAACCAAAACCAAGAGATTTCCGGTTATTACCGAGCTTTAGAACACATCATCAATCTAAGTAATCTTGGATTCAACTAACTAATGCAACTTTCTCTTCGTTGGTTAATTGTTGATGTTTTTCTTGAGGTGATTGATATCCATGCCTTTTCCTTGGCCTATCGTTTAGAGCTTTTTCAACTTTAGCGAACAG